>BNJS01004028.1_pt1 | contig 57263 bp, 77 predicted proteins | sample 8540461 | NCBI WGS metagenome assembly BNJS01 (sample SAMD00202454, study PRJDB9452) | human saliva metagenome | isolation source: human saliva | place: Japan
GTTAAGAGATCATGGTTATATGAAGATCGTTTCCTTGCCCCGGAAGTATTATAAGGAGGGAGCCGTATGCGTAGAATTAAGAAAAGACGATATGGTGAGAATCATTACCGGTAAAGATAGGGTAAAGAAGGTGAGTTTATCCTTCGATCCGAAGACCAATAAGGTAGTGGTAGAAGGTTGCAATATGGTAACCAAGCACCAGAAGCCGAGCCAGGCTAACCCGCAGGGTGGACTCTTAAAGAAGGAAGCTGCTTTAGATGCATCCAATGTTATGCTTGTAGTTGACGGACAGGCAACCAGAGTCGGATTCAAGGTAGAGGACGGCAAGAAGGTACGTGTGCGAAGAAGACCGGCAAGGTTGATTGACTAAGAGAAAGGAGGAATGAAAGATGGCTAGATTAAAGGATATTTACAATAGCGAAATCAAAGAAGCTATGCAGAAGAAGTTTAACTATAAAAATGTTAACGAAATTCCAAAGCTTGAAAAAATCGTCATCAACATGGGTGTTGGTGAAGCAAAAGAAAATTCCAAGGTTCTCGATAGTGCAGTACGTGATTTAGAGATCATACGCGGACAGCACGCAGTAACCACAAAGGCCTAGAAAAGTCTGTTGCAAACTTTAAAAGATTAGAGAGGGACAGGCTATTGGTTGTAGAGTTCTCTTCGCGGAGAGAAGATGTTATGTTTGCTGATCGCCTCATCAACGGCTCTTCCTCGAGTAAGAGACTTTCGTGAGTGTGAACCGAATGCCTTCGATGGCAGAGGAAACTATGCCCTTGGAATTAAAGAGCAGATCATTTTTCCCTGAAATCGAGTTCGATAAGGTAGACAAGGTTAGAGGAATGGATATCATCTTCGTAACAACAGCGAAGACTGACGAAGAGTCCAGAGAGCTTCTTACCCTGTTCAATATGCCTTTTGCGAAATAATCGGAGGAAAATATGGCAAAATTATCAATGAAATTAAAGCAGCAAAGACCTGCAAAGTTCTCCACAAGAGAATATACAAGATGTAAGATTTGCGGACGTCCGCATTCCGTACTTCGTAAGTATGGAATCTGCCGTGTATGCTTCCGTGAGTTGGCATATAAGGGAGAAATCCCCGGTGTTCGTAAGGCATCTTGGTAAAATGATTGTAAAACGAATATCCTGTGCTTAAGCACAAGATATTTCGTTTACAAATAGAGGATAGTGCATAGGGCGCATCCCAATAGAAAAGAAGAAAGGATATCCGTAAACATGAGTATGAGTGATCCAATCGCAGATATGCTTACAAGAATTCGTAATGCAAACACTGCAAAACATGATTCAGTATTGATTCCGGCATCGAAGATGAAGAAGGCTATTGCTGAAATTCTTCTTAAAGAAGGATACATCGCAAGCTGCGAAGTTGTAGAGAACGGAAAGTTCCAGGACATTAAGATCGGCTTAAAGTATGGAGCTACAAAGAACGACAAGATTATCTCCGGAATTCGCAAGATTTCCAAGCCGGGTCTTCAGTATATGCCGGCAAGGAGAATATGCCGAGAGTGCTTGGCGGTTTTAGGTACTGCAATCATTTCTACAAACCAGGGTGTTATCACCGACAAGGAAGCAAGACAAAAGGGTGTAGGTGGAGAAGTCCTTGCCTTTGTATGGTAATCTGTCGGAATATATTTTCTGAAAACAGTATTTTACTGAGAATTTAAGAGAGGAGTATACTATGTCACGTATCGGAAAATTACCGGTCGCGATCCCGGCAGGCGTTACTGTTGAGATTAAGGACAATGTAGTAAAGGTAAAGGGACCGAAGGGAACCTTAGAGAGAACCTTTGCAAAAGAAATTACAATTAAGGAAGAGGATGGCCACTTGGTGGTTACTCGTCCGAATGACAATAAGAAAGAAAAGTCTCTTCACGGACTGAGCAGAGCTTTACTTTTCAACATGGTTGAGGGTGTATCGAACGGTTACGAGAAGAAGCTTGAAATTAACGGTGTAGGTTACAGAGCCGCAAAGCAGGGTAAGACCTTGACTTTAACTTTGGGATATTCCCACCCTGTAACGATGGAAGATCCCGAGGGTGTAGAGACCGTAATGGAAGGAACCAATACCATTTTCGTAAGAGGAATCGATAAGGAAAAGGTTGGTCAGTATGCTGCGGAAATTCGCGGTAAGAGAGCTCCGGAACCCTATAAGGGCAAGGGAATCAAGTACGCTACCGAAGTTATCCGTCGTAAAGTCGGTAAGACTGGTAAGAAATAATAGGAGGAAAGTAGAATGGTTAGCAAGAAAAATAAAGCCGAGCTTCGTCAAAAAAAGCACGCAAGAATCAGAAACCGTTTGTCCGGAACTCCTGAAAGACCTCGTCTTGCAGTTTTTCGTTCAAACAAGCACATGTATGCACAGCTTATTGATGATGTTGCAGGGACAACTCTCTGCGCAGCTTCTACCTTAGATAAGAATGCAAATTTGCAGTTTACAGATAATATTGAGGCAGCTCAGTTTGTTGGTAAGGCTATTGCTGAGAAGGCTGTTGCCAAGGGAATCAAGGAAGTCGTTTTCGACAGAGCAGGATTCCTGTATCATGGTAAGGTTCAGGCCCTTGCAGATGCTGCAAGAGAAGCCGGACTTGTATTCTAATCGAGAGGAGAAATCACTAAGATGAAGCGCGAAAAAATTGACGCAAATCAGTTAGAACTGAATGACAGTGTAGTAGCTATCAAGCGTGTAGCGAAGACTGTTAAGGGTGGTCGTACCATGAGATTCTCCGCTCTTGTTGTAGTAGGAGACGGTAATGGCCATGTAGGTTGCGGAACCGGTAAGGCAACTGAGGTTCCTGAAGCAATCCGTAAGGCAAAAGAGGCTGCAGTAAGAAATATGGTTACTGTGCACCTGTAAATGAGGATAAGTCCGTTCCGCATGATTACATCGGAAAGTTCGGTGCTTCCACCGTTCTTTTGAAGAAGGCTCCGGAAGGAACCGGAATCATCGCCGGCGGTCCGGCACGTATGGTCTGCGAGCTCGCAGGAATCAAGAACATCCGTACAAAATCCTTAGGATCCAATAATAAGACAAATGTAGTTTATGCTACATTACAGGGTCTTACTTCCATGAAGACACCGGAGCAGTTCGCTATTCTTCGTGGTAAGACCGTAGCAGAGATTACAGGTTAAGGGAGGGTTAACATGGCAGATAAATTAAGAATTACTTTAGTAAAGTCTCCAATCGGTGCCATCCCTAAGCAGAAGGCAACTATGCAAGCTCTTGGATTAAAGAAGATTCGTCAATCCGTTGAGCTTCCAACAACAGCGCTACCAGGGAATGATTCAGAGAGTGAATCACTTGGTTAAAGTGGAAGAAATCTAAGGAGGCGAAATATGGAGTTATGACAGTTATCACCTGCAGAGGGCTCTAAGCACTCCCAGAATTTCCGTCGCGGCAGAGGCCACGGTTCAGGAAATGGTAAGACAGCAGGTAAGGGACATAAGGGACAGAAGGCTCGTTCCGGTGCACCAAGACTTGGTTTCGAAGGTGGCCAGATGCCACTCTTCCGTCGAATCCGAAGAGAGGATTCACCGATCCCAACTCTAAGGTAATTACCGGAATCAATGTTTCCGTATTGGAAGACCGTTTCAATGCAGGAGATGAGGTTACTCTGGAGAGCTTACTGGAGAAGAGGATTGTTCGTAAGTTAAATGACGGTGTTAAGATTCTTGGAAACGGAGAGTTGACAAAGAAGCTTACCGTTAAGGTAAATGCATTTTCTCAGAGTGCAAAAGAAAAGATTGAGGCTTGTGGCGGAACCTGTGAGGTGATTTAATGCTTCAAACAATACGAAATGCATTTAAGGTGAAGGATTTACGAAATCGACTGATTTACGTATTCCTGATGCTTGTAGTAATTCGTTTTGGCTCAAATCTTCCTATCCCGGGTGTAAATCCGGGATATTTTGGAGATTTATTTAAGAGTATGGCCGGAAACGATGCTTTCGGTTGGTTCAACACCATGACCGGAGGATCCTTCGAGCAACTCAGTATATTTGCATTGTCCATTACACCCTATATTACTTCTTCCATTATCATTCAGCTCTTGACAGTAGCCATTCCGGCTCTGGAAGAGATGCAAAAGGATGGAGAAGAGGGTAGAAGAAAACTTACGGAATATACCAGATACGTAACCATTGGACTTGCTCTTTTGGAGTCAACAGCGATGGCAGTAGGATTTGGCGGTTCCGGACTTTTGATTGGATACGCAGAAGGAAGTGTTCTTCGTAAGATTGCCGGCATTGTCATTTGCGTAGTGGCAATGACTGCGGGATCGGCACTTCTGATGTGGATTGGTGAGAGAATGACGGATAAGGGAGTCGGAAACGGTATTTCCTTGGTGCTCTTATTCAATATTCTTTCTGCTATTCCACAAGACTTTATAACCTTATATGAGCGCTTCATTATGAACCATAATGTAGCGACCATGGTTGTTGCGGCAATCATCATTGCGGCGGCAATCTTCTGCATGGTCTGCTTTACGGTAGTACTGCAGGATGCGGAAAGAAGGATTCCGGTACAGTATAGTAGACGAGTACAGGGAAGAGGAATGGTTGGCGGACAGCAGTCGCAGATCCCTCTAAAGGTGAATACGGCCAGCGTTATGCCGGTTATCTTCGCATCGTCCCTTATGACTATGCCGGTTGTACTCGGACAGATTCTTCACGTGGATAACGGAAGCATCATCGGTAAGATTATCATGGCTTTGAATTCCGGTTCCTGGGTAAATCCCAATGCACCGATTTATTCTTTGGGATTATTACTTTATATCGTGTTGCTTTATTTCTTTGCTTATTTCTACACTTCCATCTCATTTAATCCTTTGGAAGTTGCAAATAACATGAAAAAGCAGGGCGGTTTCATTCCGGGTATTCGTCCAGGTAAGCCGACCAGCGATTACTTAAATGGAATTCTTCGCTATATTATTTTTATCGGAGCAACGGGGCTTGCTATCATTGCATTGGTGCCTATCGTTATTTCCGGAATCTTCAACGTGAGTCGTATCTCTTTTTCGGGAACTTCTCTCCTGATTATCGTAGGAGTAGTTTTAGAAACCTTAAAGGCCATTGACTCACAGATGGTAATTCGTAATTATAAGGGATTCTTAGACAATTAATCTATAAGCCTCCTTAGCTTCAGATTTTTATAGAATATCTGTAAGTTAAGGGGGCTCATAGTGGTTTTTCACACTTAAGAAGAGGCTGAAAATGAAAATAATTATGTTAGGTGCTCCCGGTGCAGGAAAAGGAAGCCAGGCTAGTCGCATTGCCAATGAATATCATTTGCCGCATATTTCGACAGGGGATATTTTCAGAGCCAACTTAAAGGAAGAAACAGAGCTTGGAAAAAAGGCAAAGAGCTTTATGGACAAGGGTGAGTTGGTGCCCGATGACATTACCATTGCGATGCTTCTTGATCGAATTCATAAAGAGGATTGCAAGAACGGATACATCCTGGACGGATTTCCAAGAACCATTCCGCAGGCGGAAGCGCTCACCGAGGCTTTGGCTAAAGAGGGAGAGAAGATAGACCTTGCTCTTGATGTGGAGGCTCCGGACAATCTTATTATCAAAAGAATGGCAGGAAGAAGAACCTGTCCATCCTGCAATGCAATCTATCATGTAGAGACGCTGAAGCCGAAGAAAGAGGGGATTTGTGACCTTTGCGGAGCAGAACTCATTCAGCGTAAGGATGATAATGAGGAAACCGTGAAAAACCGTTTAAAGATTTACCATGAAATGACAGAACCGCTTATTTCTTATTATAAGAAGGAAAATATTCTGGAAGAAATAGACGGAACGGAAAATCTGGATAAAGTCTTTGAGACAGTAAAGGAAATTATTAAAAAAAGAAGCTAAAGAAGAAAAGGTTTGAGCATGATTGAAATAAAGTCTAAAAGAGAAATTGAACTGATGCGGGATGCCGGTAAAGTACTCGCGGAAGTCCATGAAAAAGGTTGAGAAAGCAGTTGCTCCGGAAAAAGTACTTTAGAGTTGAAACGATTATGCAGAAAGTCTCATCCGAAAGGCAGGATGCACACCAAGCTTTTTACACCTATATGACTTTCCGGCGGCTTGCTGTGTTTCCGTAAATGAGGAGCTCATTCACGGGATTCCGACGAGAGATAGAATCTTGAAAGAAGGAGATATTGTTTCCTTTGATATCGGAACCAATTATAAGGGCTATCACTCCGATGCGGCACGGACCTGGGCGGTAGGAAAGATTTCCACGGAAGCAAAGAGGCTGGTGGATACGGCGAGGGAAGCGTTCTTTAAGGGAATTATGGAAGCTGTACCGGGAAATCATTTAAATGATATCTGCGGAACTATCGGAGATTTCGTTGAAAGCCGCGGTTATGGCGTGGTTAAAGAATATGTCGGACATGGCATTGGACATGAAGTGCATATGGATCCTGAAGTGCCAAATTACCGAATGAACAGAAAAGGACCGAAACTGCAGGCGGGAATGACACTTGCGATTGAACCCATGATTACAGAGGGAAATCCGGCAGTAAGGGTTCTTTCCAATGACTGGACAGTAGTTCCTTTTGACGGGAAGCTGACTGCACATTATGAAAATACAATATTAATCACAGACAACGGACCGGAAATCCTGAGTCTCATGAAAGGATAAACAGAGTATGTCGAAATCAGATGTAATCGAAATTACAGGAAAAGTACTGGAGAAGTTACCGAATGCCATGTTCCAGGTAGAACTGGAAAACGGACATCAGGTGCTTGCTCACATCTCGGGAAAACTTCGTATGAATTATATTCGTATCTTACCCGGAGACAAGGTAACGATCGAGCTTTCTCCCTATGACCTTTCCAAAGGAAGAATTATCTGGAGAGATAAGTAAAGGTTTCGCTTTACATTTATAGACTGTTTTGCTAGAATTATACGGCAACTCTGTTCAAATTCGTAAAGGAAAGGGGAATTTTACTTATGAAAGTAAGATCATCAGTAAAACCGATCTGCGAAAAATGCAAAGTAATCAAGCGAAAGGGCTCCATCAGAATTATCTGTGAAAACCCTAAGCATAAGCAGAGACAAGGTTAATTAACAGGAGGAAACAAAAGATGGCTCGTATTGCAGGTGTGGATTTACCTGAGAAAAAGCGAATCGAAATCGGTTTTGACTTACATCTATGGAATCGGAAGATCATCCGCTGATAAGATTCTTCAGGCTACCGGCGTGTAACCCGGATACCAGAGTGAAGGACTTGACAGATGATGAAGTGAAGGATCTTGCCAACTATATCGCAGACAACCAGATGGTAGAGGGTGACCTTCGTAGAGAGATTGCTCTAAACATCAAGCGTTTACAGGAGATTGGTTGCTACAGAGGAATCCGTCACAGAAAGGGACTTCCGGTAAGAGGTCAGAAGACCAAGACCAATGCAAGAACCCGTAAAGGGACCAAGAAAGACCGTTGCTAACAAGAAGAAGTAAGGTCTAAAAAGTAACTAAGAGGATCTTCATGTTTTAATTACAGGAAGAAATGAAAAAGGAAAATGGGATTGGTTTAACTATGAGCTAAGTCAACTGGTAAAGAGAGTGACAAAAAGCGCGTAAAGAAAAACGTTGAACGCGGACAGGCACATATCCAATCATCTTTCAATAACACAATCGTTACATTGACAGATGCTCAGGGTAATGCTCTTTCATGGGCAAGTGCCGGTGGTCTGGGATTTAGAGGTTCAAGAAAATCTACTCCATATGCAGCTCAGATGGCTGCTGAAACTGCTGTAAAGGCAGCTTTGGTACATGGCTTAAAGTATGTGGATGTAATGGTTAAAGGACCGGGTTCCGGAAGAGAAGCAGCGATTCGTGCCTTACAGGCAAACGGACTCGAAGTAACATCCATCAAGGACGTTACACCGGTTCCCCACAACGGATGCCGCCCACCGAAGCGCAGAAGAGTATAATTGTTTTGCTTATCATTCTATAAATGGCATATTTATAAGAAGAGAATCTGCTATATAAGAGAGAATCTGCTATAGCGGAGTAAGCATTATACGTAAACAGTATGACCATTTGGTCAGCCCGAAGAAGCCGATGGTGTAAAGGGCGTATCAAATTTTGGAGAGGTTACTTTTTAAAGTGACAGAACTTGATATTTAGGAGGATAATATGGCAGTAGATAAGGTTCCTGTGCTTAAAAGATGCAGGTCACTTGGACTTGACCCTGTATTCTTGGGAGTCGACAAGAAATCAAACAGACAGGCTAAAAATGCCAGAAGAAAGATGAGTGAGTACGGTCTTCAGCTTCGTGAAAAGCAGAAGGCAAAGTTCATCTACGGTGTTTTATAGAAGCCTTTCCGTAACTACTATGCAAAGGCAGAGAGACTTCCCGGTCAGACCGGTGAGAACTTAATGGTTCTCTTGGAGTCCAGACTGGACAATGTCATTTTCCGTATGGGAATGGCTAGAACAAGACGTGAGGCTAGACAGGTAGTTGGCCACCGTCATGTTACCGTAAACGGTAAGATTGTAAACATTCCTTCTTACCTTGTATCCGCAGGCGATGTAGTGGCTATTAAAGAGTCCATGAAGACTGCACAGAGATATAAGGACATCACAGAAGTAACCGGCGGCAGAATGGTTCCGTCTTGGTTGGAAATGGATGAAGAGAAGTTGAGTGCAAACATTAAGAATTTACCGCACAGAGAAGATATCGATGTACCGGTAAACGAGATGTTAATCGTCGAGTTGTACTCTAAGTAATAATGCATAGCAAGAATCACATGAAATAATGTGGATTCTTATTCTTAACAGCTGAGCTCTGCTTGGCGGAGCAAAGGCTGTTTGGCCTAAAAAAGGAGGCGGCATGTTTGATTTTGAAAAACCAAACATTGAAATTCTTGAAATTTCAGAGGATAAGCGCTTCGGTCGTTTTGTCTGTGAACCTTTAGAAAGAGGCTATGGAGCGACCTTGGGGAATTCTTTACGGAGAATGATGCTGTCCTCTCTGCCCGGGGCTGCGGTTTCTGCAATTAAGATTCAAGGACTTTCCGGAGATAAGATTCCCGGAGTAAAGGAAAGCTACAGCGAGGTTTTAACTAACTTAAAAGCTCTGGTAGTTTCTATTCCGGAGGATGTGGAGCAGCTTGAAGCACATCTGGAAGTCAGTGATAAAGAGGAAGCGAAGGCTTCGGATTTTAAAGCAGAGTCGGAACTTGTCATCATAAATCCTGACTTGCGCATTGCAAGTCTTGAGAAGGGTGCAAAGCTCTCCATTGGAGTAGTGATCACTAAGGGACAAGGCTATGTAGGGACAGTGAAAGAGAAGGCGTCACAGTATCCGAAGGGATATACACTTTTGGATGCGTTATATACACCTGTAGACAGAGTCAATATGACTGTGGAAAATACCCGTGTGGGTAATATGACGGACTATGACAAGCTGACTTTGGATGTATATACCGATGGCGGTATGCTTCCACAAGACGCAGTTTCCGCTGCGGCAAAGATGCTGTTCCAGCATCTGGATCTTTTTGTAACCCTTTCCTCTGAAGGGGCAGAAACACAGCTCATGGTAGAAAAAGCAGAGGATGATAAGGACAAAGTTTTAGAAATGAATATTGATGAACTGGAACTCAGTGTCCGTTCCTATAACTGCTTGAAGAGAGCAGGGATCAATACGGTTTCGGAATTAACTTCCAAGACACCGGAGGACATGATGAAGGTTCGTAACCTGGGAAGAAAGTCCCTCGAAGAGGTGCTTGCGAAATTACGTGAGTTAAACTTGGGACTCTCCACACCGGAAGAATAAACCGGACTCAGGATTTTACCCGATAAGACTAAAAAGCACGGATAAGGAGAAATTAAAATGGCAATGTATAGAAAATTAGGAAAAGCTACAGCACCGAGAAAGGCTATGCTTAGATCCTTAACTACAGATGTTCTTCGCTATGGCAAGGTTTTCACCACTGAAGCAAGAGCAAAAGAAGTTCGTAAGCAGGTGAAAAGCTTATTGCCCTTTCCGTAAGAGAAAAGGATAACTATGAGGATGGTTGTCGTTGAAGGCAAAGGTAGCGAAGAAAGACGCTGACGGCAAGAGAGTGAAGGAAGTAGTAGACGGAAAGAAAGTAACGGTTTACGATGAAGTAGAGAAGTCCATTCAAAAGGATCTCCCCTCTCGTCTTCAGGCTCGTCGCCAGATTTTAGCAGCTACCTATGTTCCGACAGAGAGACCGTCTGAGGCTGCCGGCAGAAAGAAGAATACAAAGAAGGTAGATATCGCAAAGAAGCTTTTCGATGAGATTGCACCGAAGTATGTTGACCGTAAAGGGGTGGATATACCAGAATTGTTAAGGTAGGTCTTCGTAAGGGAGACGCTGCTATGGAAGTTCTTTTAGAGTTAGTATAAAGAATTCCGTCAAGTACATTCCGGAAATGTACTTGTATAAAACGAATGAACAGATTGCAAAAGGGGCTGTGGTTTTCCCACAGCCCTTTATTCTTAACGGAAGTCATTATCTTGTAAGATAAACGCAAGTTGATTATAGTCTTAAAAATGCTATATACTAAAGCAAAGAATAAAAATGGAGGGCGCATATGTTTAAGATGGGATTTATATTATCCCTTTTGTGCATGGTTCTTTGCTATTCCCGCTTTTTGCAAAAAGACAGCACCAGTACAATTTCCAACATCAGTATTAAAGTAGACCAAAATCTGAAAAAGATGGAAGCAGGATCTTCTCTTGAAATATCAGTGAATCTGATTTCAGCGTGGGAAATACGGACAGATATCATGTAGATGCAGTACAATGGGTGGACAGCGGTAATTCCGATGTTCTTCGCGTGGGCAGCAGAGCCAAAAAGTACTTCTCTATATCGTGGCAGACAGCAAAGAAAAAGAATAATGGAGATGTTATTAATTACCAATTTGCCGGTGCATACAGCAGCAGTAACGTAAGTAAGTAACGGAACATTTGTTAGCGCAAAAACGTGTAAGCTCTACAGAGTTGGAAGTAGTTCTTCAGCTTAAGCCGATTTCAGGTACATTTGATGCTCCCGATAATCTTGCCTGGTCTGCTTCCGGTCTTGGCCGTGCAAGTTGGTCGGCAGGAGAAAACAGCTCCGGATATTTTGAGGTAAAGCTATACAGAGAAGGTAAGCAGCTGGCAAAGATTACTACGGATGCATTGAGCTTAAATTTCTATCCTTGGATGACAGAGGAAGGAAACTATAGCTTTAATGTAAAGAGTATTCCCTATACAGAGGCGCAGAAAAAGGCAGGAAAAGCATCGGAAGATACGGAATCCTATACCTTGTATATTGCTGCGAACAACCGCTCAAACGGAGAGGGCAAGTACAGCGAAACACAGATTTTTGGAAATAACAATACAGCAAATCCTACACCGAATAATACACCCAATAACGGAAATCCCTCGACCATTGGTTGGAGTCTGATTAACGGAAAGTGGTATTTCCGCTATCCGAATGGTCAGCCGGCAATGAATACCTGGCTGGATTGGAACGGACGTTGGTATCATTTTAACGGACAGGGAGAAATGGAAACCGGTTGGTTTAAGAGTGCATACGGTAATTGGTTCTATCTTGAACCGGGAAATGGAGATGCAAAAACCGGTTGGAGATTGATTAACAATATTTGGTATTATTTTATACCGGAAAGAGGCGATCGCCAGTGTTCCATGGTATCCAATGGGATTTTCCAAATCGGACAGGAAAGCTATTACTTTGATGGTACCGGGGCTATGCGTACCGGCTGGATTGCAGTTAATGTAAACGGTAAACAGACATACTACTATTTTAAAGATAATGGTGCTATGGCAAAAAAATACAACAATAAACGGTTTCCGGGTAAATGAACGCGGAGAGTGGGTTCAATAGCTTTTCTTGTCTCCTGCTTCCTGCTGTGGTAGAATACCTCGGAAGGAGGAGTTCATGAACGATATTAGAGAAAAGAAAAATGCCCGCCTTATGATGGCGATTAACGGTATGAAGAATGAGGGCGGTAGAGATTGGGAAGATAAATTAGTAGACGCCTTAATTCATCATGCAGAGTTTTATGTGCCTATGCGTACAATGGGCGAAGGAGAGGACAAAAAGCCTGCCTTTGCTGTTGTGGAAGATAAGGAACATAATCATTTTTATGTACTCTTTACTTCTCAGGAAAAAGCAAAACATTGGAAGAGTGAAAAAGAGACAACTGCAATATTGACTTTCCACCAAGCAGCTTTAATGGCGCTTGGAGACCCTCGGATTTCCGGCTTTGTCATTAACATGAATAGTGATAATTTTATCCTTTGGAGGAAATTCATCGTAAACTGCATTCATGTTGAGCAGGCGGAGCTGATGGGAGAGGTTCCTGTCAGACCGGATGAGAATATAGAGTTTACGGATCCACTCGGAGACAGCAAGGAGCTGGAAGAGGCCTTGGCTGAGTATATGCGTGATGACAAAAATGTTACCGCGGCTTATCTCCTTGGTGCTAAGCAAAACGGAAAAAGCTTCAATCTTTGTATTGTAAGTCATGTAGGCAGTATACAGCCGAGCTTTGCAAACATTACTACTGTAGGAAATGACTTTTCAAACGGAACTCCTTTTGCGGTCATGTCCTATAGGGCTGATATTGCAGAGAATGCAGTAAAAGATAAGATGCCTTTCTATAGAAGACCTTTTTGTTGTATAGAGATTAAGAAAAATAGATATTCAAAAAACTTGCTATTTTTCTTTATGCGAATGAATTGTAAAGAATAACAAGTTGAGACGGGAAAAACTATTCAAACAAAGAAGAAATAAGAAAGCTGTGCCGGAGAATCGAAAACGTTTCTTCTGCACAGCTTTTAAAAATATAATTTTATAGAACATATATTCGAAAATATCTTTACAAAACAGAATGTTCTGTGTTATTCTTGTGAAACAGTAAAAACAAACTGGCGTTTAGGTAAAGGAGTAAACCATGAGAATAAATTTGAGAACATTCGAGATCTTTGTTACATCCCTTTTGCTGTTTTTCATTATTTGGAATCTTGTCCATTCTTCCGGAGATTCGTGCAATAAGTTGTGGACTTACCTTAACTTCTTTATTTTTCTTATATGAAATTGAAAAGAGTGGCAGAGAAGAAAGAGAAGAAAGCAGTGTTTATATAGAGAGAGAATTATAGCAGAGACGACTTAGTGGAGAATAAATAAAAAGCAAGTCAAAAGTAAATATATAGCAAGACAAGAGTAAATATAGAGCAAGTCAAGAGCAAATATAGAGTAAGCAAAGAGTGAATAAAAAGCAGGCGATAAGTAATCAAACTCGGTCCTACTGCAAAGAAAAAGAGCTGTCCGAACAGACAGCTCTTTTTTAGACCATATCCTGCTTATAATGATTATTCAGCAGCAATAGCACCTGTTGGGCAAGGCTCTTCACAAGCGCCGCAATCGATGCAAGTATCCGGATCTACAACATACTTTGTTGGACCCTCGGAAATAGCTTCTACAGGACATACTGCTGCGCAAGCACCACAGCTTACGCACTCATCACTCACTACGTGTGCCATAATCGTTCCTCCTTATACAAATAGACCATATACTTTACTCCCGGTAAAGTTCTATTCATTCTAATGCATTTCGGAAATATTGACAAGAATATCTCGAATTTCTCATGTTCAAAATAAGGAGCAGAATAGAGCCTTTTTCAGAAAGGATTTTCGGAAAAGAGGTAGATCAGAAAATTGCAGAAGACAAAATTTCCCAATCCGACTGTTCGAGAGGAATTCAATAGAATGATGTAGCTCTAAAGTCAAAACATCAAGAAAAAGGATAGCCGAAAATAGGGGAATCCAGTATACTAAGTCCTATGATTTTAAATGTATCCATGCTAAGTAAAGCGTATATAGGAAAAACTGTGCTGAAGGATGTATCATTTCATCTGGAAGATAAGGAAAAAGCGGCGATAGTCGGAATCAACGGTTCCGGAAAAACAACCTTGCTCCGATGCATTCTGGGAATTGAGGAGGCAGATGAGGGGAGCATCGCATTTTCAAAGAAGAAAAATGGACTACCTTGCACAGCAACATGCCGATATAGAAACGGAAAAGGAGGACTATGACACTCTTTCCGGGGGACAGAAGACAAGAAAGCGCCTCGAGGAAATCTTACAGGAAAAGCCGGATCTTCTGATTTTGGACGAGCCGACAAACCACTTGGATATCGGCTCTATTCAGTGGCTGGAAAAGGTCTTGAAGCGCTATGACGGAGCAGTGCTTCTCGTTTCCCATGACCGTTATTTTCTGGATAGAATCGTGACAAAGGTGATTGACCTGGAGCGGGGAAAGGTAAGAATGTACCGAGGGAAATTACAGTGCCTATGCTGAGAAGAAAAGGCAGATTCGTGAAGCGGAGTGGAAAGCTTTTCAAAACCAGCAGGCAGAGATCAAGCACCAGGAAGCCGTGATTGAGAAGCTGAAGCAATTCAATCGGGAGAAAAGCATTAAGCGTGCAGAATCCAGGGAGAAAATGCTCGGTAAGGTGGAAAGACTGGAGAAGCCGGAAGAGCTCGAGAATGAAATGAAGCTCCTCTTTTCGCCGAGGGAAAGCTCCGGAAATGATGTTTTAATGGCAAAGGAGCTTGGGAAAAGCTATGACTGAAAAAGACTCTTTTCGCATGGAACTTTCTCCCTGCAAAAAGGTGAGCATGTAGCGCTTATCGGAGATAACGGAACCGGAAAGACGACCTTACTGAAGATTTTGAACGGACTTATCCAGGCGGATGAGGGAGAATTTCGCCTGGGCTCCAAGGTGAAGGTGGCCTACTATGACCAGGAACACGCCGTACTGCACATGGAGAAAACCCTCTTTGATGAAATTCAGGATACTTATCCGGACATGAATAATACAAAGGTGCGGAATGTTCTTGCAGCCTTTCTTTTTACGGGGGATGATGTCTATAAGCGGATACAAGACCTTTCCGGAGGAGAGCAGGGCAGGGTGAGCCTTGCGAAGCTCATGCTTTCCGATGCGAATTTCCTTATCTTGGACGAGCCGACAAACCACTTGGATATTCAGGGAAAGGAAGTTTTAGAGGAAGCGATTCGAAACTATGAGGGAACCGTCCTCTATGTTTCCCATGATCGTTATTTTATCAATAAGACAGCGACAAGAATTATAGAACTCTTTTCCAATCGCTTTGACAATTACATCGGAAATTACGATTATTATATCGAAAAGAAGGAAGATGTTCGTGCCTACGGAGATTCACTACAAAAGGAAAAGATGCCTTTAGAAGCGATAGATCCGGAAGAAGCACAAAGACAGGAAGAAAAGGAGAGTAAGAGGCTCGACTGGGAAAACCAAAAGGAGCTCTCCGCTAAGAGAAGAAAGTGGCAGAATGCTCTGCAAAAGGCGGAGGAAAAAATTGCCAAGCTGGAAGAGCGAAAAGAAGAGCTTACTGCCTCCATGGAAGAAGTCGGATCCGATGTCGGGCGCCTCATGGAAATCCATAGAGAGCAGGAAGCGATAGATAAAGAGCTGGAAGAGCAATACGCGCTCTGGGAGGAAAGCTCGTTGGAGCTCGAACAGATATTGTAAAAAAACTGGGGGCAGTTTTATGCAGTACAGGTCTGAAAGGGGGGTAATCTGAGCCCGCCGGTACTTGCGAAAAACAAAGGAACTGCAGTTTTTCGCTTAGTATCCGCAAGGACAGACTTTTCATCAGAAAAGTCGTCCTGTAGCAGACCAACTTCCAAAGGAAGTTGCTTTGCAAAGCAAAGTGAGCAATGGGCTACCGAGCCCATGCTCAGTCAAGGCGAGGTTAGCGAGAGCGTGCCCCAATTTCAGACCTGTACTGCATAAAAGCTTGTTTTATCTTTGCAATATCTCTTCTACTCCGCATCTTTCATACTGAGTGAAATCTTCTTCCTCTCCATATCCACGGAGAGGATTTTTACTTTCACAATATCCCCAAGCTTTACGACGTCGAGGGGGTGTTTTACGAACTTTTTGGATAGGGCGGAGATATGGACCAAGCCGTCCTGGTGTACACCGATATCGACAAAGGCTCCGAAGTCCAGGACATTTCGAACTGTACCCTCGAGAATCATCCCCTCTTTTAAGTCGGAAAGCTCTAAAACGTCACTCCGTAAAATGGGTGCGGGCACATCTTCACGGGGATCTCTTCCCGGTTTTGCCAGCGCTTCCACAATATCCTTTAAGGTAAAGCTTCCGATTTCGAGCTTTTCTTCTATCGCTTTCATCCCGCCGGGAAGAGCGGATATCATTTTCGAAATATCCTTGCCTTTTCCCTCTGCAATGTCTTTTTCTTCAAGATTTAACAAGCTTAAAAGTTCTTTCGTTTTGCCATAGGACTCGGGGTGCACGGAGGTTCGGTCCAGCACTTCCTTTCCCTCTCGGATGCGGAGGAAACCGGCACTTTGTTCAAAGGCCTTGGGACCGAGTTTTGCTACCTTTAACAGCTCTTTTCTACTTTTAAAAGCCCCATTTTCTTCTCTATACACTACGATATTTTTAGCCAGTGTCTTGTTGATGCCGGAAATGTAGGAGAGGAGTGCTGCGGATGCGGTGTTTAAGTCCACACCGACATGGTTCACGCAGTCTTCTACGGTATTGTTCAGTTGCTCTTCCAGCTTGTTCTGATTCATGTCATGCTGGTACTGCCCGACACCGATGGCCTTCGGCTCAATTTTTACCAGCTCCGCAAGTGGATCCTGCAGCCGTCTTGCCATGGAGGTGGAGCTCCGCTCTCCCGTGTCAAAGTTCGGGAACTCCTCTGTCGCAAGCTTACTTGCGGAGTAGACAGAGGCACCGGCTTCATTGACAATCACATACTGTACTTTGCTCTTTGTTTCATGAATATAGTCGCTAATGACCTTTTCTGATTCACGGGAGGCTGTACCGTTTCCAAGGGCAATGATATCCACCTTATGTTTTTCAATCAGCTTATGAATCGTAGCCATTGCTTCTTTTACCTGATTTTTAGGCGGTGTAGGGTAAATCACTGTCGTGTCCAGCACCTTTCCGGTCGGATCGACTACGGCGATTTTACAACCGGTACGGAAGCCAGGATCCCAGCCTAGCACGACTTTCCCGACAATGGGCGCCTGCATAAGAAGCTGTTTTAAATTGTCTGCAAAAATGGCGATGGCGCCGTCCTCCGCCTTTTCGGTTAAGATATTTCGGATTTCGGTTTTCGATAGAAATAAGCCTCTTAAAGCTATCCTGCACCGCTTCCTGTAAGAGCCGGAGATTTTCTCCTGCAAAGCCTTTCCGGCCTGCTTTTTCGAGGTATGCCAAAATCTCCTCCTGCGGGAAATTGAGCTTTACGGGAAAGCACTTTCTCCTTTTCTCCTCTATTTATTGCAAGAGTACGATAGCCGGGAATGGTTTTTTACCTTTTCCTCATAGTCAAAAATACATCCGTAGGTCTTTGCGTCCGGATTTTCCTCCGCATCCTTTTTAGAGGAGGAAATACTGCCAAGCTCCATAGTCTTGTTGCGGAATCCATTTCCCTGTAGGAGGCATTTTCGGAGAATTCTTCCGCAAGAATGTCCTTTGCGTAATTTAGTGCCTCTTCCACGCTGTGCACTTCCTTTTCCTCGGAAAGATAGTGTTCCGCTTCCTTTACAGGATTTACACCGGGGGTGAGAATGGCTTTCGCGAGCCCCTCTAAGCCCTTTTCTCTTGCAATCATACCTCTTGTTCTTCTCTTCTTTTTGTAGGGCAAATAAAGGTCTTCCAGACGCACCGCGGTGTCGGCCGCCTCAATCTGAGCCTTTAATTCCTCCGTGAGTTTCCCCTGCTCGGCAATGCTGTTTAAGATACTTTCTCTTCGCTCCTCCAGATTCCGAAGATATTGCAAGCGCTCTTCGAGACTGCGAAGCTCCTCATCATTTAAACCGTGCGTAGCTTCCTTACGGTAACGCGCAATAAAGGGAACGGTATTTCCCTCGTCTAAAAGCTGGACTGCCGCTTCCACCTGCATTTTTTTAAGAGATAAGTCCTCGGCTATTTTTTGGATAATGTTCATGTTGCTCCTTTGCTTCTTAAATAAAGGTAAACTTGCATTTTCTGATTTTCAAAAAGAAAGCATACTCCTCTTTTCTTATTCTTCCTCTCGCATTGCCATGTCGTGATTCCGGAAAAGACTCTCTCGGGAAAAGACATGTTATAGGCAAAATTTATGCTACCAAAAATCTATGCTAGCAAAAATCTATGCTACCAAAAATACGGCATGCTAACAGTATACTATAAAAAAGCGAGGGAGGGCAGGAAATTAAGTGAGAAGACGAAGCAAAGGTTAAGTGGAGAAAGAGGATTTTCCAAAGCCAAATCCGGCTCGGCAGGTAAAAAAATATTGACAAAGGAAGATGGATTCTGTATCATTACTCTGTTGCATTGAAAGCGACAGAGTTGAGATTCAATCTTAACTTGCCGGCGTGGCGGAATAGGTAGACGCACAGGACTTAAAATCCTGCGAGACATAAATCTCATACCGGTTCGACCCCGGTCGCCGGCAGCAAAGGAGAATAATCGGTGAGTTTTCTCGCCGGTTTTTTTATACCTTTAGTATTGCTTTTATTAGGAGATGTACCCAAGTGGTTGAAGGGTCCGCACTCGAAATGCGGTAGGTCGGGCAACCGGCGCATGGGTTCAAATCCCATCATCTCCGCGATTTTAAAACGCTAGATTTTAAGCCTTGAGCGGCTTGGAGTCTAGCGTTTTTGCTTGTTTTTACTTACTTTTTTGTAAGCTGTTTTTACCCTAAAAAACAATCTTTTTACCTGTTTTTCAGATAAATTTTGTCACGATTTTTGTCACGAATTTTGCCGCGGGTTCCGTCATGATATCTCTGTCATGTGAGAAAGGAACTTTTCTGATTCTCTATGTAAATCTTCTTTCAGGGCTTTACGATATATGTTTTTCATAACATTGTCGGATTTCCACCCTCCTAGCTTTAATATTACAGAGTCAGGCATCCCTAAAGAGTGGGCTTTACTGGCAAAGTATGATCGTAGACGGTGTACTCCAAAGTGCGGTAGTCCTAGAGTCTTTTCGGCCATCCGCATAGTGTCATAGACCTTTCCGAGAAAACCTTCGTAGATACAGCCCTGTTCCCTGATTCTAGTCGCGAGCTCATCCGGGATAGGGATTTTTCGGTTACTTCTTTCTGTTTTTGTGAAGTTCTGTATGACCCAATTATTATTGCTGTCCTGTACCTTGGCCTTAGTTATGGTCAAAACATTGTCATGTGACAAATCAGATAAGGTAAGAGCGCCTATCTCGGACCTTCGGAGGCCTAGAGCAGCAAGGTACAAAGGTACCCAGTATTTTTTAAAGTTCGGGGTGCTATCGATGTACGAAAAGAGCTTGCGGATCTCTTCGTCATCGGGAGTGTATATATCCTTTTGTACTTTTCGAGGAAGCTTTGTTCTTATTACCAGCTCCGGCCGAAATTCGTGCAGCACGGAAACAATCAAGCCGTGCCGATTGTAAATTGTTTTAGGACTCGCAGAGTGTACCATATCGTTCACTAGAGCAGTTAAAGTGTACTGGGTGATATCTTTTATAGGTAAGGAGGTAAAGTGGCTAGGAAGACCTCTCAGCGTTGCTCTGTAGCCTCGTATAGTTGACGCGGAAAGAACATTCTCTTTCGCCTTGATATATTTTTCAGCGTAGTCTAAAAAAGACCCCTTTAAAATTGCTGCAGAGGTCTCTCTAAGAAGGTCATTTACAGCCCGCATCACTTCTCTTTGTGTGGGCTGTTCCTCAAAATGGGCCGTAAGCATCTGCCCGTTCACCATTTTTCTAAGTCGATACTTCCCGGAAGGAAGCTGGTCAACACCTTTAGGAAGTTTATTCATACTTGCCTCCTACGAATTCTCGTATAGGTATTCCGGTGCTATGTCCGTTTCATCATCCCATGCTACGGTTCCGTCCTCTACGTGGGCGGTAGAAAAGAAGTCTATATTTTTCAGCTTTTCGTATATCGGTTTGTGAAGTTGCGGAAGAAAATCGAAGATTCCTTTTTTACCGTCTATAAAAGTAAGCAGGAGTTCGTGGTTTTCCGTCGCCTGAACATCTTTAACAACCCACTTTGGAATACTCATAGTTTCAAATCCTCCTATTTATAATCATTAAGGTCGACGCCGATGAGACGAATAGACGGAACGCTGTCACCTAAATCATTAACATAGGCAGCAGGATCTATTTTGTCGAGAGGAGAGGGGGTAGGAAAAGCTTCTCCGTCTTCTCTTAAACCCCTAAGCTGTAAAGCAAGGCACTCCTCAGCCATTGCTATAGCATCGTCCAGGTCGTCTCCGCAGGTGGCCACATCAAAATCAGGGAATAAAACAGAATATCTCCCGTCCCCTTCTTTATAGAAAATTGCCGGATAGTTATGTTTCATGTTTTTCTCCTTCCGGAAGAGGGGCTATCTACTAGCTTGCTATCAGACTTAAATTATTCTGGTCCTCTCGTTCACTCCATTTAATCACATGAATACCGTAGCTTTGCGCGGCAATCAACTCTTCATTATTTATCTTCTTCTCGTCATTAACAATAAGGATACATTGAGAATCTTTTCTTGCCCCGATGGTATCGGCACAAGAGAAAATACTGCTGGTGAAGTTAGCTTTGTTTGGTGTGCTAATTACATTGCAAACTCGTTCCGGATGAGTCTTGGTTCGGCTCCACATATAGTCGAAGGTGTGCGGATAATTGGATTTACCGGTAAAGGATACATTCTTTGAAGCAAAGATTTCTTTTTCCCGGAAAAAATCATCCACATCCTCATGAAAATAAGTCAGCACTTTGCTTTGTGATGTAAGATACATATCTCCAATCCGGAGCATTGCTTGGGTGAACTGCATCTTACCAAGCGGAAAATTTTTTACACTTGTCTTGTAAGTAAGTTCTGATTTATTGATTTTGACACCGAACTGTGCGGCTATTTGCTCTATCTGCGCCATTCGTTTCTCACTTAGCCTGATTCCGCTCATTTCCAAATTGTTAAGTGTCCAAGAATCATCAGTAAATAAAAAGTATCCGTTTTCTTCTTTTACATAGAACTGAATATAGTCATTAGCTGAATCGAGGAAAGGTGTAACAAGCTCATAATATCCGTTTGACAAGGGATAGAAGCGAATTTCTTGTTTCAGCCACTTTAAATATTCATCTATACGCTTTTCTATATCCATACAGCCCCTCCTATTCTAAATTCATACTGCTCTGTTCATGAACCTGTGGCGGATGAATCAGGTTTATTTTCCTGAAGTAGAGCAAACTGTTTTCTACAAAGTTAGCAGAATCAATATTTTCAGCCGGAAACGCAAGAGCTCTATTGTATTCCTCCGTGTAAATGTGCCAGTGAGATCCGGAAATCTTTTGGCCATCCGGATTGCGGTGCTCCGCAACATCGTCAATATCCAAACTTAACAGATTCACATTATTCCTTTTCAGAATAGTTTGAAAAGAGTATTTACCGTGTCGGATTTTCCCCCTGAAGATATGGATGTCAAACTCATCCTTTGTATGGATGGCCTTAGCGCCGAAAATCGTTTTCTGCCCCGGGTTTGGAAAGTTCAAATAATGTAAAGCAGTTTCTTTAATTAACTCTAGAAGCTCTCTAGCTTCTTCGGTACTAAGTATTGGATTCATATTTTCTCCTTTTTACCAGTTGCTTTCGTGTGCTATGGAGTAACGAATCGTTACCCCGTACAAGGCCTGAACGAATCGTTCACCCTTATTATAGAAAAATTTTATAGCTTAGCCCTATTTAAATACAAGAACAAGCGTTCTATAATATGATTATCGCTATCTTAGTTGTGCAGCAGGGGAGAGGTTATGAAAGATGAAATCATTGCTTTACTCAGTGGGCTGTCAGAGAGTGAATTAAGAAGGATCTATATATTCATTCTCCACTTCCTAGGCGGGCATTAGTCCCGTCTTTTTTCTTGCTCTTTTTCTACGAGTTCTTTTGCCTTTTCTTCTATAAACTTCCACTCATCAACGGAAAGAGAGGATAGCATGGATATAAAGCGTTTTCTAAAATCTTCCGATTCTGCAGCTAACACATCACCCATAAAGGCGGCGTTCTGCTCTCTCTGGCCGTATCAGAGAGCATTTCCCCTTCTCCGGTACGAAGCCAAGCTCCGATCACGGAGAAATGTTCGGCAGATGAGGGAAATAGCAGCTCAGCTTGGATCAGTTCTTTCCAGTCTCATATCCAGCTATATTGCTTTCTACTAACTTTCAATCTATCTGCAAATTCAAATTGTGTTAAGCCTTTGAGCTTTTCTCTAGTTCTTTAATTCTATCCTTTAATCTCCATAACATGCACCTTCTTTCTAAGCACGAGTATATAAGAAGAAAAAAATCTGCCGTCAAGAAAAAATGTCATGTATTATACAAAAATCTATTGACAAATGTTGTTATGACTGTATCTTATGTTTGTCAATCCACAGTTACAAGTTGGAAAAACCACAACAGAAAAGAAGAAGGTGATAGGAAAAATGGTTTTGAATGCGGCAGAAAAGACTTACTAAGAGACTTTCAAAGAAATCCTCCCGAAGATGGGCGGCGAAAAGCAAGGCTTACCTGCTTGGCTGACTGGAAGGGTACAAAAGAAAGTGGAAGAATCAGAAAATGAATCAGGAGATGAAGGAAGGAGGAACAAAAATAAAGGGTGCGACTGAATTGGACACCTCATGGGGGAAAGATAAAATTAGATGCGATTTTGTTTTTTATAGGCGATTAAACCAAGGTAGAAAGGTAGATCGGACCACTCCTCGTGATTTAGTGAATTAAGAGTGATTAGCTTATCGGTTGGAAGTTCAGCGAGTATGTGTAATGCTTCGTAAATTTTCTGCGCGGATTCATCATCATCAGCGAACACAATAGCCGGCTTAAATTCCTCGGCAGCATTGTCCTCAATTTTAAATTCTACCGGTATGTGGATAGCAGCATCTTCCCATCCCGCCAGATACGAAGGGGATGTCTCTAAGACTTTGGCGATATCGTAGAGTCTCTCCGGAGTAAGACTTTGCTCTCCGTTTTCGATTTTAGCGATAGAGCCCTTGGTTTTATACCCCAGCTTTGTGGCAAGTTGCTCCTGGGTATATCCGAGTTCGATCCGTCTGCTTTTAATTCTATCACCTATAGTCATATAATCACCTCTTTTCTTATGGAAAGTATATCAAAAGTGATTATTAAATGCAATAAGTATAATATTGGTAAATAATAGTTGACTAATAATATAACATTGGTGTATTGTTGGTATGTCGACAAAACAAAGGAGGAAGTTATCAATGATTGATACAAAGAGATTAAGAGAACTAATGAAAGAGTCTGAGTGGAAACTTGCTTATTTTTGCGAGGCTCTAGGGCTTTCCAAAATGGGATTGAACAATAAAGTAGTTGGAACCAAACCCTTTACACTCCCGGAAGTGGAAAGCTTATGCGAGCTTTTACACTTGGATACGAAAGCACGAGACGAAATATTTTTCGCAAAAGAGAGCACTTATGAGAAACGAGTGTATAAAAAAGAAACTTTATAAGGAGGAAAAGAATTGAACGAATTAATCACAATCACGACTAACGAAGTAGGAGAGCCTACGGTGCTGGGAAGAGAGCTGCATGAGTTTTGTAGGAGTTAAGACATATACAAGGACTGGTTTCAAGAATGCTCGAGTACGGCTTTTATCGGAAGGGAAAGATTTCAACCCGCTCAAAAATATGAGCAAGTTCGATCTGAAGGAAATCGAGAGGGTTAGAGAGTTAATCGACCATCTCCTCACAATCGACATGGCAAAAGAAATCTGCATGATACAGCGGACAGAAGTAGGGAAGCAAGCTAGGCAATATTTCATCCAAGTAGAAAAGGACTACAACAGCCCGGAAAAGATTATGGCCAGAGCACTCAGGATTGCGGAGAAGGAACTAAGCACCTTGAAGCTTGAAAACAAAGTACAGGCACAGCAGATAGCTGAACTCCAGCCAAAGGCTACTTACTATGACTTAATTCTACAGTGCTCCAGTCTATTGTCTGTAACGGAGATAGCTAAGGATTACGGATTATCTGCAAAAGGATTAAACAAGATCCTTCACGAGCAAGGTGTTCAGTTTAATCAATCCGGTGTGTGGTTCCTCTACTCCAAATATCAGGACAAAGGCTATACCAGTACAAAGACGCAGAACTATAACCGTCCTGACGGTACGCAGGGAAGTAGAGTACATACTTATTGGACACAAAAAGGAAGAATTTTCCTATACGGATTGCTTAAAGAAATCGGATATCTGCCTTTAATAGAACGATTTAAGGAGGAAATAGCATGAGAGAACAGTTGATAGCAGAAATGGTAGAGGGATTAGCAGCCCTGCATGTGGAGTATCTCAAAACAGGTGAGGGCACCAGTTTGGTGGCTCGTTTATCCGAAACGGAAAACAAGTGGGAAGGTGATTGGAAGCACCTGCAGCTACAGAAGCAAGGCTAATGATGGCTATATGTGAAAAGATAGCGGAAGCGCTGGATAAGAATGATTAAAAAGGAAATGGAGTTACCGCCCACCACGACAGGTAACCCCGAGAACAAAAATATTCATTTAGTTCGTGCAAATTATAGCACGAACGACCATAGGAGGCAAATTTATGATTTCGAACTTCATAGACTGGATGATTGACGGCCTATCCGAATTCAAATGGCTTGTGAAGATACTGGCTAAATGGTGGTTCGACTCAGTAAAGACGTCGCTACAGGAGATAGTTAGGAGGATAAAGAAAAAATGAGAGTTTACATAGACATAAGTCAATTAGCCTTTACGCACTTTGCAAACGAAGCAAAAGAGCAAGGAATACCGGTTAATACATTAATTGCCGGGGAAGTGGAAGCGCTTTACTGCAATGCTCTTGAAGAGATGTGGAGTGATGAGGCTATAGAGGAAGAACTAATAAAAAGAAGACGGGAAGAGGAGGACTATGAGTAATGTGTCCTACAACAATTAAGTTGGCAAAGGTTCTACGGATTACTCCGGAAAAACTTGTAGAGAAATACAAAACCAACAAGCTCAATCTTGGCCAGATTGTTACCATAGCAAACTTTATGAGACTTACTCCGGAGCAAACAATCAGAAAATTCTTTCCGGGATTCCTGTACGGGTACAGAAGATTCGCATTTAGAAAGGAGGAGCACTATGCCAAAAAGCAGAATCGGAATGAAACGCGGTGAAGAAATAACCCGATTTTTAGAGATAGGAAAGGCGAGGAAGGGTGTTAAGCAGAGCGCAGTGGCTAAATATCTATGCATGTCTGAAAAACACTCAGCTTCCGAAAGGTAGATGGGGAGTGGAGTCTTGTGGATTTTGCACTACTTTGTAAATACTTCGGCGCTACAGACGAGGAGATCCTAAGCATGGTGAAAAGCTATTTTTCGCTCTTTACAGGAAACCATCGATGAAGAAAGCCTGAAGTAAGGTAGGTGATGAAACTAATTGCGAAAGGGCTTTGTAGTTACCTAAATTTATTCTTTTTAATGACCGTAGTATCGCACTGGATAGCGAGCTGCATACCCACCTCCGTTCTAGTGGAGTGTTTACTACTAAGCATCGTTTTAGGAGTTTTACTGGCGTATTTAATTAGTTTACTTGAATCACAGGATAGAAAGAAAAGGAGAAAGAGAAATGCAAATTGTATTAACAAAAGCAGACATAGACGGGCTGGCTACAGAAGAATTGTTGATTATCTGTGGGAGGACATCCCAAAGGAAGCGATTCCGGAAAAGCCGAAACAGGCGGAGGTAGTGGAGCCTGTAAAGGCTGCAGAGCCGGTAAAAGAAGAAGCTGCAGCTAAACAGGAAGAGACTGCACACACTCTTGAGCAGGTAATCAAAGCTGTGAAGGACTACACCTAAAAAGACAAAGAAGAAGCAAAGAAGTTAAACTATATTGCAGTCCTTGGGGAGAAAAATTGTCCCTGCTGCGAAAAGAAAAGCCTTGAGTTTGTAGAGGTGCACGGAAAGCGAGTAGATATAATGCCGGAACATGAAAATCGAGCACATGCACTGCTCTCCGCAAGCGGTTCACACAGGTGGATGTACTGCACGCCTTCCGCAAGACTGGAAGAGTGCTGTGAGAATAGAACATCAGACGCAGCCAAAGAAGGAACCTTAGCGCATGAACTCTGCGAGATAAAGGTGGCGATTCTTAGAGGTGAGGACGTCAATGAATCCGACTATGTGAAGCTCCTTAACGACCCGATGTACACCGAAGAAATGGGGGGTTGCACGAACAGCTATGCGGAGTTTTGCGATGAGACTGCAAAGGAGGAGAAAGGGCTTCCCATCATCGAGGTAGAACTTGACTTATCCGCATACATCCCTGAAGGCTTCGGTACTGTGGACTGTGTAATTGTTAGTGAGAAAACCCTCCACATCATAGATTTTAAGTACGGACGAGGCGTAGAGGTGTCTCCGGTAGAGAACAGTCAGTTAATGATTTACGCCTTAGGTGCCTACGACCTGTATAGTCCCTTTTACGACTTTGAAAATGTAAGGCTTACGATTGTGCAGCCGAGGCTGTCTGCAGAACCTAAAACATGGGAGTGCGATCTGCATACTCTCTTAGACTTCGGAGAAAAATTGGAAGCCTATAGCCGCCCCTCGCCTTTAGGCGGATGGAGAGTTGCTCCATCAGAGCACACTTGTTCATATTCTGTACAGGCAAGCACACCTGCAGAGCAAGAGCGAGACCAAGAACCTGAAGCATCACTACGTTCCTTCAGGAAAAGGATCCTTACACACTCTCATCAAACGACGAAATCAAGGAGATTCTAGCCAGAGTAGCAGATTTTCCGGAAGTGGATAAAAGACTTAGAGGATTACGCCTTGGAACAGCTTCTTTCGAAAAAGAAATCAAAGAGCTACAAAGGCAGTGGGAAGGAAAGGCCCAGCAGAGTATGGAGCGATGAGAAAGCCGCACAGAAACGATTATGCAGGACGGAACGGAAGAAGAAAGACCTTTTATGAGAGGACTACGCTCTCTGTCCCTAGCAAAGATTGAAAAGCTTCTAGGGAAAAAGTAGTTTGCTCTCTAGTTGGGGAGTATGTAACAAAATCGCAAGGAGTCACACTTACGCTTTCTAGTGATACAAGACCATCAACTCAGGACGTTAAGAAGTCCATGTTTAAAGAAGAGGGAGAAAATTACTCATGGGAACAGCAATTGATCACAGGAGTCGTTAGATTATCTTACGCACACATCTTTGAGCGGCAGACAGATTTATCCGGCAATATTAATGTCATCGCTACTTTACTGGTTCCAAAGTCTGACACGAAGACCATTAAGAGCGGTAAGAGGACGCCATCGAGGGAAGCTAAGCAGCTGGGAAAGATTCTAAGCTCGGAGGGAAAATCCGCCAAAGCTTACTGTCGCGTTCGTGAGACGGTGACGGAGTTCGTCCTACTGATGGTGAGCCGTACGTGGAGAGGAGTGCCACGATCACTACATCATTACCGCTCAGCCACGAGAACCGTCCGCCATTAGTAGTAGATAAGAGAATCTCGCAGCGGATCTTGAAGACCAGACTGCGGTGGATGCAGTGGTTGCTGGGTGTAAGAGCAAAACATCGACTTCTATGCTTACACAACTCAAACGGCAACAAGGGAGTAGCGTTTGGGACTGAACGGCATCAGTTTGTCCGTGATGGAGAGTCATTAGGGAGGGAGTACAGGCACAGCAGAGCGCATTCGAGACGGCTTCTTCGAGTTCGCAGAGGGACGACGTAAACGACGTTCTGCAATCGAAAGGGAGGCCATGGAGACATCTAAGTATCGACATTGAGAACATCTTCGGATGTGGACATTAGAAAATGCGGAGCCTTTAAATATGCGCTGCAGAGTCTAGAAGCGTTTCTGCATTATGCCTCACTAGCCTATGCCTTCGATGATGAGCCTGTAGAAGTCATCGACTCAGAAAGGAGGAGAATACCCACTTTTCTGCAGAGCTTTTACAGGATAAAGAGTAATCAAAGCACGCATATAATGCATCTTTTGAGTGGCTTTTAGCAAATAGTGGGACAGTGAAACACCTATAGAGCACGTGGCAATGCACCATGATTCATGCAATGTACTTAGGTTTTCCGGGCGGGTTTGAAGCTACTGGAGAGGCTGTGGGACTGGCGGAGGATAAAGAAGAAGCTTGCGATAGGTAGGCAGTTAATTAAATACTTCTGTCTCGGTCCTTATAAGTCCTGACGCAGATAAATGGAATCTCTTTAAAGAATACAACATGAAAGGATGTAGAAGCGGAGAGGGCGATTGAAAGAAAGCTTTCTTCCCTTCCCTGTTCCGGAGCTTGAATGGGAGGAGGAGAGATGGCGAAGGGATGTTCTTATGAATTATTACGCGTAGGTGTGGATCTTTCAACTTGTTGCGGAGCTGTGGCCATACAGGAAGAAAGTGTGGAAAGTGACTTACAAGTGAAGCTTATAGCCTTTAACCGGCTTAGATAATCCAAAGCAGCCTTTCCTAGATGCTTAATTGGGTAAATGCAGAGGGTGCGTAGAACCTAAAAGCATACAGAAGAAAGGATGTCGAGACCGCTTTATCTCGGAGATCTTCCTCCTAATGTGCACGCAGGGCTTTAGAGATACGGCAGCAAGCATAGGAAAAGATCGGTAAAAAGTACGATGCGATTCAAGCCTCACTATGTAAGGACGAAAGAGTTTCGAGGCATTTCTGCGTGCTATGGAGCTAGGACAGGACGGTTTAGTGGCCGGCCAGCTTGATGCAGAATGGTGCCCAGGAACCACTTAGAGCCATTAGAGGATGTTCGAGATTGGGAGGGGAGGACTAGAAGTTGGATCTAATCATCCAAGTATAGCTGATACCCTATCACAGCTTATCCGTATTGCCTTCGTACTGAAGAACGGCAGTATGTTGTTGTTGATTTCTGCCATATTGAGGCAAGAGTTATAGTACGGTTTGCGAGGGAAGAATGGGTAACCAGGTATTTGCAAATGCACGGAAAGATATGAGGAGGTGACAGTCAGTCAGATGTTCCATGTTCCTATTGAGAAGATCAGTAAAGGAACCGAATACGCTCGCGTGGCTGCAAGGCTGCAACCTTGCCTTAGCTACTGGCGAGAAACGAACGCTCTTATCTCTATGGGGGCTTTAGCATGGGCTCAATATAAGAGGAGCTCTCGGAAATCGTTACCAGATGGAGGAACCACAGAACATTGTGTCTACAAGGTCGGAGAGTGTACCCGAAGCTACGACGAAGGACGGAAGAGCAAGAACCTACAAATTGGCTTTAATCTTTTAGGCTGGAAGAGAATTTAAATAACGACTTGTTTCTCACAATCGAACTATCAAGCACACGAAAGCTTATTGTAAGCCCTTTATCGGAATAGACGGTTCGAAACATATTCAACCTTTTCTCAAACCAAATCACATGAAGAAATGGGGAGAGGAGCAGACTGGCGGGAAGCTTGTGAAAACATCAGCAGGCCATTGCCCGGGATTGTTTATGCGACTCTTGATAGATAGCAACAGAGTTTACAGTCGGTTTCTATGTCCACGATGAAATAACGTGAAGCAGACGAAAGCTCTATCAGACGTTAAAGGATATTTTCGCCTTCCGATACCTTTGGGCAAAAGGACTCATACTTAAAGGAGCTGATTCGATGGATACTTTATGTGTGACTAGTACGGCCAAAAGCCGAAAAAGAAGATTGAAAGAAAAGGCTGTCACTTAGAGAAGTTCCGAGCTCTTTTAAACCCCAAAAGTAGGTAAGGCGAAACACGGATTATATCTGGCGCTTATGATAGGCAGGACAGCCTTATGATGCTGGAGGCTTTGTAGGCGGTACTTAAGACGGTAACCGGAAAGGCAAAATGTTCTTAGTCGGTTTTATCACTTAGGACCTGATACATGGCAGAGTCGACACCGATGATGTTTATCATGTTAGATCCCATTTGGCTACAAGCCGGTTTACAGCACGAGAAAGTAAACTCAAAACTGAGGCTAAGAATCGTGTTCCCTTTAGAAAATAGAATGCTCTAAAGAGAATACGAACCTATAGTAAGAATGCTAGGCAGCAGGATAGATTGATCGCGCGATCCATCACCTTCAGAAGCTTCCGCCTTATGTATTTCCCGTCCATCTGTGGGGTGATGCTGATCTATGTTACAAGGTTTTTGACGGGAAGAGGTAAATGAGAAGGTATTGGGGCCATACCACGACTGGAAGAACATCGCAGAGGGCCAAAGTGCCAAAGGAGAATCTTCTCATTGAAGGAAATCACACAGGAATCCCTTGGAGAAGTTGAAAATTCGATAGGCGCATCTCTCAACGCCCATGATATCCCCTCAGCTATAGAACACTTCCATCATCAGGATTTATCTTTCCCTACCGATAGACCGGATAGATACACCTATGCAGATGGCAGCACGACAGGGCGGTGCAGAATGATATGACAACACATATCATGTGGCCTCATCATGCTACGGATCCGATAAGGAATACTGGTAAACGCTCGACCCTGTGGGGGTTCCATAAGTTCGGAGACCTTGACGAGAAGGTTGTCCAATACCAAGGAAGAAAATAAGCCGTCATTTACGCCATGTGCAGCTTGTAACAATGACCCGCAGTAAGGACTACTTTAGACCTTGATGGCATGAAGGCCTTTGAAATGGTATCTTACGAAGAGGTGAGCTCGAAGAATCAGTAGGATGATTATTCGGATGGCGGACTTTAAGCGGAACGACGGAGAGCAAGTTTCTCCCACCATCCGAAACTTAGAAAACCATCATAGAACGGACTTCAACATCAAAGGAAAGATATACTCTGATGACGCATCGAAGAAATCATTGCGGAGGTGCGGTGCCATGGATAAGACAGGGTATCACGAATGACAGGATGAAGACGATTGCGGATCGATCGACATAGAGACAGCCATGCAGTCTATCACAAGGATAAATGCTATACCGTACTAACGAACAAACGAATAATTGATTAACCCAGAAGATTATCTGGAATCTCTGACATGGGACGTAGCGCGGAGCGTGCAGAGACGCTTTTATCGATCACTTAGGTGCAGAGGATAACTGCTATACAAGGGAAGTGGACATTAAGACTTTATCGGTTTGCTTTACAAGGGCAGCATGTTCGGCGTTAGCATGACAACATGCTGGATGCTTACTGCGAACAGGCTAGGGGAAAGAGCACCATACTGAGAAACTTGAAGGATTACTTGCAGACTTTAAGGCAAGAACTGTTGGAAAGGAAGTTGAGAAGGATTGCCGAAATGATTGTGGTGATGGAGAATCAGGTGTTTAATAAGCAAGAATTGAGGATATTAAGGAAGTTTTACTTCCATGAAGAGCTCTATCATGAGAGGCTTACGGCAGACGCAGAAGAGCACAACGAAAATGTGTGTTCTTTGGTACCAGGTAATTGCTATGATGAGTTCTCTCGGGATGAACAGAAACAGAAGATTTTATCTCACTGAGAAGGAAGAAGCATAAAAGAACATTTGGAAGACCATAGGCCTCGAAATAGACCGATAAGGGCAGAGATAGCCTTTAAGATTGACTTATGCCGGAGACTACGACGCACACAGTATCAGGTCTTAGCGGAGGAAACAGCAAGATTCTAGCAGGGCTGCATGAGGCACTTATGGAACAGGATCCTATTCAATCTATGGCAGAGAAAGTTCGCAACTATGGTTCCAGTTGACTGGTTAAACTTTTGATATCAGTCAACGCGTTTCTTCTTAGGAGGTTATATGCCCCAAGACGGTGAGAACTATGAAATTACCTTATTTATCGCCGCAAATATCCATTAAGAATTCCAAAGCTTCCTCATCGGAAGTTTGAAGCGAATGACCAACAGGATGTCCGATGTATTAGTTATAAAGAATATGAGGACAACGAGAATAAGAGATAAAATTGGTGGATTTCAAGGTTCATCGGGAGAGATTCCTAATATGAATCATAAGAATTTGTTCCCTAACATGTGAAATTGAGGCACTATTTTTGTACACTATGTGGACACCAACTTTATTGAATAGCATTTGTTAAATAAATAATCAGGTGTATATAGGGAACAAATTTAAGATATTGAGGAACACTAAACCTAGCATTTATGCGGTTCGCTAATACATGTTCCTTATGTTCCCTGCGTTCCTAGAAATAAAAGATTACTGGAGTTATCAGCAGTACAGTAAATCAATACGCGTATATATATACATGATATTTAATAGAAAAGTGCGAGGCATGGCGCTGCATATACGCGCGAGAGGGTATTTTGAGGAACATAGGGAACGGCACCTAAAAAGAAGGGATGTTTATGCCGGAAAAGGAGATAAAAAGAAGTTTAAAAAGGCGCTGGAAGCTGAAGGGTGTTTAGTCTACAACTTACATCTCCAAACTGTCGAGGTGTTCCGATAGAATCGTAATCATGATACCGGTAGTAAGTTCATTCGTTGAACTTTAAGACGGAAAAGGGATTTCATCTAAACCGGCAAAAGTTCAAATAAAAAGCTTCTGGCATACAGGCAACAGACTTTTTGTTCTCTTTATATCTCGGAAGTAGAAGACCGAAATAATATTGGGATGTGATTGAGGTGATACTCTTGAAATCGATTCCATATTAATTATCAGGGCGATGTATAGACAAGGTCGTACATCAAAACCTGTTGGTCTTTTCTTTGATATGGATTAGAAAAACGATTATCACCTGTTCATTGAGGAATCAGTGATAGGCTGAGGTGTTCAAGGTTCTCATTGTTCTGAAGAAGGTCGGTGAATCGACCTGGACTAACGAATTTAAGAGAAATGGATCACAATGGTTGATTTAAAATCAGAAAGCAGGGTCCACACAAAGGAATGGCTTCGGCTTTGCAGACTGCTGCAGACATCTGTACTAACAGGACAATGTCATGGCTTTTACTTCTCAAACCCAGTCGACCTGGTTCTTTGATGGTTGTAGACGAGAGCTCAAGCTTTTAAAACCAGTCACAAAGATTAAAGCTTTAAAAAATCGCTGCTCAGATTTCATATGATTTACTTTACCGGCACGCTGCCCTTAAGAACCTTAGACCTATGGAGCCAGATATTTACTCGATCGGGGAGAGAGACTCGCCAATTTATCACGCATTACCGGACAAGGTATTTTGATTCCGACTATTTGGGGCATGACTATCGATCAAAGAAGGCGCAGAGCAGGCCATCATAAAGTATGATATTCGATATCTGTATAAGCCTTTGCTAAAGACTATCTGAGCTCTTCATCGTCTATAACGGGGCATCGTTGAATCCGGATAAGAAAGCTCTGAAGGCCTACTAAGACCTAGAAAGAACAGTGGTTCTATCCTTGGAAGATTCAGAGATAAATCATGCGTATTCGCCGGAGGCTTTTACGAACAAGCTTTACCCCAACGCGAACGGTGCTATTCATGATGAAGACAAAGTGGTTAATATATCCATGACTGCAAGCTGGAACGCTTTACAGAGCTTGTGAAGAGCGGAATGGGAGTCTGCATTGGTCTTTACAATTTGCTATGATAGATCCTGAAAGTTTTGAGAAGTTGTAGGCCTAGAGGTTCGAGAGTTTAAAGCTCCATGATGAGGAAGACTGGAATAAGGAATAGATATTTACTTGCCCATCCCGGCATTGGCTTACGGAAATCAATCTCCGCATGGCGGGCGGCATATCACGGTTCTCGCCGTCTTTGAGCTATGAGTCAGGCGCACAGGCGAACGCTCTCGACTTTTCAGGCAAGGAAGAAAAGCCGGTGATCGTACGAGCTGATGCGGATACCGTGACTATGACAAAAAGTCTCTGAAAAGGAATCAAGAGGATGTACTTAGAGCCTTAAAGTACAGAAAGGCGGTGGAGAGATGACGCTGATGATTATACTTTATTGATTTCTCTATACACCATGGTGCCACGGGGATAACGTTGTTTAGTTTTGGTTTTCATCAATATCAGGAGGTAAGCGTGACAAAGGAACAGCTAAAAACACGGCAAAGAAACAGTATTGTTTTACGGAGAGCTTGAAAATGTGCGGAATGGTCCACGACTATGGATATGACTATACGAAGGATTCAAGCACATTCATCTTGAGGGCTTGATCAGGAGCTTGCATAAGCAGAGGCTTGGTGCTTTCTCTGAGATGAAAAAATAGAAAAGATTTGAAAGGGATTGAGTCCTGGAGGATGACCGGGCTTAGGTTTGTAATCCGCAGTATACAAAGAGGACAGGTTCGAGATGGATAGCGAGAAAGCTTGAAAACGTGTTTGGAAGATTATGTGAGAATCATGATTCACGATAAATTTTGAAAAGTGAAAACACCGGAAAATTCGTTTTATTCGAAAATTGGCTTACAATAATAATGGAGTTGCATGGAACACACATTGTTTTTAGAACTTCCTTTATAATATACCACGGAGCTGTTTATCTCAAAAGATGGTGGTTCAATTTTATACCTGAATAGGGAGATACCATGAAAAAGCTATGCCTATATGTGGTGGCTTGCCATAGGGGAAACTGTGTTTCACATGTTCACATTGCGATAAGCTGACAGAGCAGAGGAAGTCTAGAAACCTACTACAAGAAGAAGGAGAGGAGATTAAAGAAAGACAAGTATCTATGTGTGTATTGTTTACAGGTGGACAGAGTAATAACAAGGAATAACTTGAAGATAGTGTAAAGATATTCATAGTGAAGAAGGTGTTTCAGGATGAGAACCCTCATTACTCTTTTGTAGATATCATCACGATGGCAGAAGAATATGATAAGCAAAGAGAGTTAGAATAGTCATTGCTGGTGGAGCATTGTGGAGGGATACTCGTGGGTAAAAAATAAAACTATTAAAATTTGCCAACCGGACGCCCCACCTTTTCTTCACAAAATAACACTTTATGGGGCTTGAACTGAGTTTTGAAACCGATGGTTTAATATCATACGAGAATAACTGAGAGAGTTAACGATACGTTGCAGCACTCTTGTGGCAACCCATAAAGGAATTCATTTCATGCCAATTGTCATCGATAGACCGGTGTTATTATTGCCGGCATACAAGACTAAAGGCTTGCTAAGCTGCTTCGGACGTTCGAGGACCCCTGCCAAGGGCTGCCACCCCAAGCGACGAATAAGTAAAGGCCTGAATAGCTGATAATTTTGTCTCGAGGTTTCAACATGGACGAGTCCTCAAAGTTGAACTTGAAGAATAGACTTTGATTTTCGATCGCCCAAAGCTACCGGAGATTGCTTAGATCCGATAGGAACTTGATACAGATGATGAGGAAGGATACTGGCGGTGAACGGAGAAAGAACGAACAGGAGCAGGCGGCACAACCTCGATATTCAGAGTCGATGCGTGAATTTTGCGATGAAGGACTTTCTGGCAATGCCGATTATCCTGAATGACGAATTATTCCGGAAGAGCTCTTAGATTTAATTATGCAAAACATCCGAGAAGAAGAAGAACATAGAGTTCATTTTATCTCGACGACACTAGTTTGAAAGGGTTTGAACAATCCAGAAAATATACGAGCTGTTTCCAAGAATATGACTGTATTTTGAGTCCTGATTGAATAGCCTTATAATGATGGGCGTTTATGCTGATGAAGGTATGGAATGTACCGGGCTTGAGGCTGATTGGCGCTCATTATCAGTCCTACGGTATTCGTTATTCTTACACTTTCATGGGCGGAAAAGAAACATTTGACTTTTGCTTGGGAAGGAATTCAAAGGGCTCTATATAGTATCCATCAGCAACCATAGAGTAAAGAAGGATGAAAGCTTTTACAGACGTGGAAAAACGAGTAAAAAGAGATAGTTAAGATCCGATACTATCAGTATATGGCGGAAATTTAATTTTGATTTTAGAGATGCAGAGGAATATTTGAAAATGACACTTGAGGAGGTGGAAAGATGAACTTACAAAAAAGGGACGAAAGAATATGAAGAACAATTTGTATGACCAAAGCCCAGGAAGCAGGATACACTCGAGCAAGATGAGGTTTGAGAAAGAATTTCATCTAGTGAACAGGACAGGAGTTCAAAAGCCAGAGATGACGATTTAAGCGTAAGATAAATACTTAAAAAATATTACCCTGATATAACATGGATGAAGGTCTAATGGATTCTGGAGTACAGGAGAAAGTTTTCAGATTGTAGAAGAGATGAGCTTTGTGCTTGTCTTCTTTTTATGAGAGAATATGGGAGAAGAGGATAAGTAGTGGAAGAGGTCACCGACGAGTGGTGGATAATAGATGTGTTCCATGATGTTACGCATCGATTTAAAGGTGGTTGAATGTACATGATTTTTGAAAATAAGGGATTATAAAACTGAGTACGCTCGGAGTATTTGATAAAAACGGTATTGATACAAGCAGTATCCGAAAGCAGAGGAGTACGGCTATCCACCTCAGTTTTCGATGCACAGTACTAATTACAATCATTCCATATCATGGAGATAGAAGAGTTGAGGAACATTTAGAAGCTGACATAACCATATTAGAAGTACAGTAATTTGATAAGGAGAGTATCCACTAATGGGTGTATGAGAATACATACATTGGTGAGGAAGGGCAGAATGCAAATCCAGTTAAAAGTAGTAGCTGAAAGTTGAAATGGTACAAGTCAGTGTGGGGATATTAGGTGTTTGAAGGAAGTATTACCGCTAATATGAAGAAAAGGGTATAAGGATGTAAAAAGAAGCAATAAAAGAATCAATATATCTTGGACCATGAAGTACACTGAAAACCAATGCAGAAAAAAGAGGCATGAATACATAGAAGCAGAGGCATTAGGAGGATAATGAACAAAACTTAATTTAGAGTGGCAGGCCAGGAGATATTAAAGATCGGAGAAGAAAGCGGTGTGCAGTCCACCCCTTTTTCTTAACGACTTTAAAAGATATCATCAGGGTGCAATTAAATATTCTACGGACCCAGAGAGACGATAAAGGAAGACGGCCCAATCACAATGGAAAAGAATATGTTAAGGGTAGGAGAATATTTATACATCCGCTGTATCGAATATAACAGGACTATGGATTTTCACAACCGACGGTGCAGGACCTTGATGAAGATTATTAAAGACCTTGAAAGGAAAAAGGAAGATGATGAGGAAGAGGATCCACATTAAGCTCTTAAATGGTGGTGATAATGAATGATTAGAAAACAAAGACATACCTTTATTGCAAAGAAGGCAGTCAAAGAGAGCACTACCCTAAGTTTAGGAAGCTCCAGACGAAGGGACTTCATGCGAATATAAAAGATAAGAAGTATAAGATCAGCGAAAAAGAAGCTAAACAATTGAGCGGGACTTCTGAAACTCTAATATGCTCAAAGGATTAAAAGTCAAGAAATACTGTATGAATGTACTTGTATTATCAATGGCTTTTTATATTGCCTTTCTGCGTTCATAGGGATAATGAGGAGAAAGGTATGAAACGGATTGGAATTTCTAAGGAAAAATTTCAAAACTTACGGTTGCAATAATTTTTATTTTGCTGCTTTACTGAGCCGCAGTTCTCCAAGTTCTTTAGTGTGGCAACGGATGGGAGCTTTGTCCAGAGATCTGAGGCCATTGCAGAAATGCTCCGTTCTTCTCTGGTCTACTCCCTATATAAAGGCGCGAATCGATTCAAGATTTTACGGGATTACATCAGCTTAAGCCTTTTAACTCGGTTTACCCCGCTTTCCTTTTCTACCAGCAGAATGGATTGCATGTTTGCCTAATGCCGCGGATGAGGTCGGAGCGTCAACACCCATCACCTGAAGCCATGTTCCGGATAAGTTGAATATCTGTAACAACTGGGATTTATGTTATTTCTATTTAAGTATCCGACCAGACAACCCTTTTGAAGCAGAAGTGAGTTATTCAAAGAAGGTTCTAACGGTCTTGTCACGGATGAAACGCGGCTTCCTTCTGGCGAGCTGATAATCCAAAGGACTGGGAATGGATGACTGATTTCTAAACAGGCGAACCCTGTCGTTTAGAGATCTGAAATCTGGGAGGGATCTCCTTAAAAAAGAGGACGAGGGCCATCGCGACTGCAAGTAAGAGAGAACTCACATGAAGCACCGTAATATCATTTATCAGGGTGTCGGCAATTGCGTTTATCGATGTGAAAGATGTGCAAGCGCAGAACGGAGTCAATAGATTGAGGAGGAAAGGAGATATTTGGGACCGATTATCCGAGTCAATGATATACCTGCCTGATGGTCTGTGGCTGACGCCGAGGGGAAACTTTATGCTGCCGAGTCCTCTGCCTTTTTTCCCGAGGACTGCATAGAAGAGAGAGTCAGGTGGAGAGAGGGACTATAGAAACCCTTTAAACAGGAGAGCATGTATTTTCCCGCGGCGACAGAGGATGATTACACCTTTTGTCGAAGACTTTATCTGGCTTCCTCTTCCGAAAGTACGGCGTAGAGATACAGGAAATCGGCTTTGACCGTGAACAAGCGACTACGGCGCAAAAGCTCGAAAGAGGGTCAATGATTAACCCTACAGCACAGCCCGTGCTTCACCGCAACAGTATTTGAAGAGAGAATCAAGAAGGGAATTCCGCTTTACGAGACGAATCCGCTTCTTGAGATTAATTTTCAGAATAAAAGTGTGTTATGACGAATAAGAACCAGTATAAATAAAAAGAAGTCAAAGCAAAGTGGATAGGTGGTAATTGATTAATGCCGTATGCTCTTGCAAAGAAGCAGCTAGTCATGACTTTTGTTGTTCGCTAATTTAGGAGGTGCTATGTGGCCATTGAAAGAAAACAGAAGAAATAAGAGCGGATACGGAGCTGCCGCTTCGACGATCCTTGCTTAAAGCACTATTAGGCCCGGAGTAACAAAGGAACAGGCCTGCAGACCCGGGTAGCGGCGCGCAGAATTTATTACGGATACGGAGATAACCTTTAAACTTTATAAAGTGGAAAAGATAAAACTGCTATCCGAAGTCCGAAGACGGGCGGGTTACGATTTTAAACACTGATACCGAGATACCTTGATCAAGAAACGATGAAGCGTACCTGATAGAGGACTATCTTCTTGACTGAGGCGGCATGCATATTGAGCGAGCCGGAAATAGGTGAAGAGTCTCGACATGGGACCCCAGCAGGATAGGGATTTAATCAACGCGGATCCGATATTTAAGAACATAAGGATTTTGTAAATTGAAAGCAGTACTACCTCACGAGTTCGTGCTTTTTACGCCATACGAAAATGGTTACTATTGCAAAAGCGTAGTAGAAGAGAATGCAGAGCCGTTTTCCATGCCTTAGAACGATGCGTTTTCAAAACAAGATGGTAAAGACCAAGTGGTATTTCAGAAGTCAGATAAAAGCCACAGGAGGTTATGGATTACTTAAAGAGCGCCTGAATCGCCTTTTCTCCGATGAGAATTCGGAAAATGTATATTCTTAACGACGGTTTGATTTCCAGAGTCCTCCAGACTTCGCAGAAAATGTAGCTGTATGAGAATATTGCTACATCTTCCGGGAGATTCGTCAGATATATCTGGTGTTCCTATCAGCTGATTTGCAGAGAAATAACAGTCGGAGGAAGATGAATCGTTTTCCTGCACATTATGCGCAGCTAATACTGAAAGAGTTTAAAACGGCATTAAATCGGGACTCTGCTGGAGTCCTATGAAGGAGAATAAGGGCTGCAGACACCTCGAACTTACTAGAAGCCGACGTCTTAGCGCTATATTTTAGGCTAAGGAGAGCCAGCAAGAACGGTTTTATGCAGATTGATGAAATCCGATTCAAAGAGAATATGGAGCCGTTAGGGCTTTGATTTTTGTAAAACTCGGACTTCAAGACGTTCTGCCCTATCCGAAGATGAGAAAGCAACCTTTGTACCCAACATGAATCAGGTAGGGGAATCATCTTACAGGGAGATAGAAAGAATCGACAAGAAAGAGGAGATGAAGAAGAATGACATCCAAATACGGAGGATCTGCAGAAATTGAAGAAGGTGTGAATGCTGTAGGAAGGGATCTACTTGGCCAATGACAGAAGACCGTGAGCGATTAGACAGATTGTTCCCGTGTTTTTACTAGGGCGCTTACAAGAAACGATGGATCTTCTTTACAAACCATGACCATGCGAAGAGTTCTTGAAGCACTAAGACAAACCTCGAGCTTACCGAGGATTCACTGGATTAAAGGCAAGAGCCAATACGATAAAGAGGATGAGGAAAGCACGCCCTCGAAAACCCGTGGCTGGTCTTTGGCTTTGCGACAGGATTCCTGCGGTGAAGACGCAAGAGAAGGACTAAAACGTGCAGGTATGTTGAAGATATGAGCTGAAAGAGTTCCATTATCGATGATAGAAAGCCCCTGTTAAGAAGGAACACGATTAGCACCTGTGTGATTGAGCTCATTCAAGGAAACACCAAGAGAGAGAGGAAGTCATGAAGAAAGAGCTCAAAGCTGACAGCTATTGAACAGAAAATGAGCTAAGAAAGGATTAAACAATGGAACGAAAAAATGAAAGCCATATAGGAACAGAGAAATGCGGTAGTTGAGGACATGCAGCTTATTAAGGCAGTTGAAGGAGGTAAGAGACACTGAAGAGAAGACAAGGTTTAATGAGTTGAAGAGAAAGAAGTGCTGGACGTAAATTATTGAAAAAGATGGAGAGAGTGGAGAAGCATGAGCTTTAGGAAGCAATTTGGTAGAGGAGGAGGAAGAAAAGAGGAAAGAAGCTAAGAAAGAAGAAAGAGCCTTTCAAACTACCTTAGGAGGTGAGGTTCTTGAGGAAAGAGTGGATAACTCTAACAACTTCCGACACGGTGCCATTATCCTGTCCACCATCGCACACAAGATTATTACAAAAGGAGATCTCTATTTAATATGACCTATTATACCAACGTAAAGGGCGAGCTTACCATTCCGTTCTGTCCGGTGACGCGAAGGCGATATCCAGATGTCTTATCAGACGAGTTTGTAGAGCTTGAGTCCCCAACGGTAAGCCTATGGTATCTCTAGGGCTTTGTGGGCAATTTCATGAAGGTGTCTAAGAGCTTGATTAACAACCCGACTTTAACATCACCCTTTGTAGTGTCCCATGGCGAGAGTATTCCAGATGGTGGAGGGGCAGCTTCATGGGCGCAGTCGAAAGGTAGATTGCGGCGCTGGCGGTATTACGCGTGACCGTTACCGCAAAGACGGCAACCAAGGTAGATATCGATGAGCTTGTCTTAGCTCAGGATTCTGTTCCCACGCATATCAGGCAGATGCCTGCTGATTATGTCCCGCAACGAGAACGGCTCTTTGACAGTTGAAGACAACGAAGAAAGATATCTGAACCGGACGCTACGACGAAGCGCGGGGTTACACTTTTCGGAAAACCTGTTGGTGTATCCGAGAACATGGATGAAGTAGCACCGAAAGACCGATTATCTACGGTGATCTGTCCGCCTTGCCAGAAACCGTCCGAGCGATGATTCAGGTGCTGGAGAGAGGTTCACGCAGCACGCTCTTGCGTTGTTGCTTGATGAGTTTGACAAGAAGGTAGAGAACGCAGAAGCTGGCAAAGTTAACCATGAAGCATCTGAAATACAATAGATTTTGATCGCGAAGGGGAAAAGTAATGAGGGGGTATAAACTTATTTTGTGGTATCCCTTGCCCTGAATCGAACCTAGTGAAAGATGGAGGTTTCAATGAAGGCAAGGAACTTACGATACCGATTATTGCGAATTATTGCCGTATTATGATGACGGATGTATCAGATAGTGAAAATTTATCCCTGAGCGCATTGAAAATCGCGGCGATATCCTGCGAGATCAATATATACCGGGTCGAAGATTGGAAACGGAGAGGCGAGGGATATTACGATTGCGATTCTTACGCTCATCGCGGGATATGTATGACAACGTGGATCCATGATTGTGGATAAGAATAATGTTAACCGTACAAGCCGGATGTCATTCTCTACGCATGCGAAGAATCTTCTTCCGAGAGGTGGCAAATGGCGATTAATCCGGGGAAGGGGCCAGGAAGGTGATTGTTCACTGCCACATGCAGAGTCGGAAAATGCCAGATCCATCAGACAGTTAATCCCTGCAAAGAAATCATGGCGAGATTAGACCCAAGAGAAGTGAATATACAGAGTATTACAAGGAATACCACTTTGTCTGTTAAAATACGTTCGTTTTGGAGGCTTAGAGCCCATACAGAGATATCCTTGTATATAAAGACCGGCAGTTCATAATTCAGTCGATTATTAACCTCTGGAGGAAAAACTATAATGTTGAGTGTATGTGCACGGGAGAAGAAGGAAAGGAGATTGCCTATGAGTAATGCAGTGGGCAGGATTGGCGGCTCGGATAAGGACTTTCTAAAACATTATCGACGAGTTTTGAAGAATCTGAAAAATATTCCCGTGAGCAGGCAAACAAGTAGAAAGATTGCAACGGTGCTACTATAAAATTACACTATGGGAAGAAGTTGATTCAGGCTGAAGATTGAGATGAAAGGACCTTTGTACCGTGCAACAGTGTACCTGTAACGAATAAGAGCCCTTTATTCCACGCATTGAGAACGGCTCACAGGAATGGTTGTTTGGTCATGATACAGGAGGATTTAACTGGGAAGCATTACGAGTGAACGAGAGAAGAATTTGGAGTAGCTTTGGGAGAGAAAACACGGACAAATTTGTCGCTAAAGCAATGAAGAGGCATAATTTATGAGATTGAATTATTAGAAGTGGAAAAGGTCGGTAACAGGGTTTAAGAGACGTGCCCGAGCTTAAGATTTACGGAATTGAGAATTGTATGATTACAGCCCTGTTTCTATACGGAGATTGTACTGTATAGCCTTGTTTATGAACTATAAACTTTAAGGCAAAAGTGTGGGGTTTAAGATAACGCTGCTGAGAAACGCCTAACGAGGAATTTCTGGCTCGTGTTTGAAAGATATGGAAAGTTTTCATTTAAAAGTGAAGATAGCTGAGCTGGTCACAGTTGAGAGCGTGGAATTTGACTATATCGGTGCAGAAAATAATATTTTCAGGTTACCAAAAGTGTTTTCAGTGGTTTGATTCTATTGCAGAGGAGAAAAGTAGAGAACAAGTAAAAGAGCTGCTTGAGAGAGGAGTAGAAATGAGTAAATTAAAAATCTCGAAGAATATTAGCTTCATTGAGAAAGGGGAGTCCAACCAAAGAGGTGAGAGAGGAATTGCAGCATTAGGATTACAGGATAAGACGAAGATTGACCTGGTTTACGGTGTATTCCGTCACGGACATCCGAAGAACTTGGCGATAAACACGCAGTACGTAAAGGATGCTTTGCAGGGCTATGTAACGTCTCCGAGAAAAACTCGTTTGCGTGGATGCAGGGTGGTTGCAGAAAAGGTAAATGCCGAGCACACAGCAATGCTTTAAATACTTTGCACAGGAATCGGACGTGATTATCCGGCAATTCCGACAGTTATGACGGACGGGAAGACAAGTGAAGTAGTTACCCGATTACCTTGTGAAATGAGCAGAAGCTGAAGCGCAAGGTTGTTCTTCCGGAAGCGCTTGAGACAACGAAGGACTATCACACGTAAATGCGAGTCTTTACCCGTCCGGATGGAACCAAAGCCATCTCGAACAGGTGACGCCGAGAATCGCGGGTCTTATCTGCGGTACGCTTTGAGTATTTCCTATCACCTATGCACCGCTGAAGACTTTATTGACTGTCAAAGATTTACTAAGCAGGAGGCTGATGAAGCGTTGCTGCCGGTAAGCTTATCTTTTATGTATGATGGCGAAAAAGTAAAAGGTTAACTGCGGAGTAAAACTCCTTAACAACCACAAACGAGTTAAAAAGGCGATAGTTTTAAGAAGATTAAGATTGTGGGAAATCATGGATATGATTTTACGAGGATATTCGGAGGGCATGGAAGATACTGCTGTTGGGCGATACGCAAATACTTATGACAATAAGTGCTTGCTCATTACCGCCATTAACTCCTACTTTGCCGGGCTTATTCGGTCTAATCTTCTGTCTAAGGGCGAGTGCTATCTGGACCTTGACGGGCAGAGAGATTATTTAAAGCAGCAGGGTAAGGATGCAAACAATCTTTCAGAGCAAGATTTGAAGGAAGAAAACACCGGATCCCGGGTATTCTTAAAAGCAAATATCTCCATCCTCGATGCAATGGAAGATATGGACTTGGAAATCTATTTATAAGAAAGGAGACACTATGGAAGGTTTTGTATCTGATCAGGTCATTAACGGTACCTGGGGGGAGCTTTGGGTAGATGATACCTATATGGCAGAAGTCACGTCTTTTAAGCTGGAAATCAACGCCAAATATACGGCAATCTCAAGAACAAGAAGCCTTATGGACGGGCAGAAGCTTACCGGCGTGGAAGCTAAAGGAGAGGTTAAGCTACACAAGATTTCGTCTTTCCTTGCAAAGAAAGTTTCTGACGGACTTAAGGTCGGTAAAGTTCCTAACTTTAAAATCATTTCCAAGCTTGCAGACCCCGCCGAGCTCGGAACGGAGAGAGTTGTGGCATACGGCTGCAAGTTCGATAAAGCAATCCTTGCAGACTGGGAGCACGGAAAGAACGCAGAAGAGTCCACAGCTTACTTGTGAGGACTGGGATTTCATCGACACGATTTAGGAGGTCTTATGGAGGAGTTTAAAAGTACATACAAGATACTTAGTATTCTCCATAAGTCTATGGATTTCGAGGACTGGGACAAGAAGCTTTTGTCCCATGAATCCTTGAATCTGTCTTTACCTAAGTGGTCAAGAATTATGAGTATGCTGATTAAAGAGGGGTATATTTCCGGGGGAGAAATTTTAGAGAGTTTTGGGGATTCGTATCCGAGAATTAAGCTTACAAGACCGGAAATTACCTTAAAAGGCTTGGAGTATCTTGAAGAAAATAGCCTGATGAAGAAAGCGGCAAGACTGATTCAAGGCATTTCTAATATCGTGAAATAGGAGGAAGTATGAGTTTAACGCAAAAACTTTTACAGATTGATAGAGGGGAGTTTCAGAAGGAAGAATTTCTGGAAGTAAAGGCAAAGAGACTAAGTGAGATTATGGGAGAAGAAATCATGCTTAAGTTTCGTGCGCTTTCCGGAAAGGAATATACATCCCTTGCATCTACAGCGATGAACGATAAAGGTGGCGTAGATTATGCGAAGGCTTATGACGTAAATGCTTTAGTGCTTTGTGAGGCACTTGTAGAGCCTAGCCTTAAGGATAAGGAGCTGCAGAAGCATTTTGGAGTGGCTACACCGAAGGATTTGGCCTTCCTTTTCTTCCCCGGAATGGAGCTTTCTGCTCTTGCAGATAAAGTTACAAGGTTCTCCGGCTTCTCTGACGGAGACGAGGTAAAGAATGTAAAAAACTGATCGAGTCCGATAGCGAAACGAACGCGATGTACTGGCTTTTTCGTTTGCATCACTGGAAGCCGTCGGACTTCTTTGATCTCGGTTTCGGAGAAAAACAGATTGTGTATGCCTTCCTTCAGGTAGAGATGGAACAGAGGAGGAAAGAATGGCAAATAGAACAGTAGACGTAACGCTAAGACTCGTAGATAAGTTTACGGGTGGTTTTCAAAAATCCCTTGCGGCTATGACTGCGATGGATAAGGGGACTATGCGTATTGCGGGGGATCTACAAAAAGCCGGAGACACTATAGCGGGTGTCGGGGCAAAGATGACGGCGGCAGTGACTGTTCCTATTGTTGGTGCAGGAGTTGCCGCCGTAAAAACGGCCGCCGATTTCGAGTCCTCCATGAGCGGTGTAAAAGCCATCATGGGTGAGAAGTGGGATGACGGCTTAACAGAACAGGCGAAGCACCTTGGCGCAACGACGGCATGGACCGCTAGAGAAGTCGGGGAGGCTATGCAGTATACAGCTATGGCCGGTTGGAATGCCAAACAGAACATGGAAGGTCTAAACGGTATTCTTTCCGCAGCGAGTGCCGGAGGAATAGGACTGGCAGAGGCTACGGATGTTGTGGTTGGGGCATTAGCGGGTTTCGGAGAGAGTGCGGATCAGGCAGAGAAGTATGCGGATATCATGACTGCAACTTCCACGAATACAAAGACGAATATGCTTGGCCTCGGGGAATCCTATAAGTATGTCGGTTCTCTTGCCGGAACACTCGGCTATGATTTTGCGGAAGTGAATACGGCAATCGGTATCATGGGAAATGCGTCCATTGACGGATCGCAAGCCGGCACAACTCTTAGAACAGCTCTTCTTAATATGACAGGTGATTCCAAAGAAGTGAAAAAAGCAATGGGAGAACTGGGGATCTCCATGACGAACAGTGATGGTACCATGAAATCCTTTTCCAATGTAATGCACGATATGAAGAAAGGCTTCTCCGGACTTACTGAAGAGCAAAAGCTCTTCTATGCAAACCAAATCTTCGGAAAAACCGCTACGGCAGGAATGCTTGCAATTATCAATTCTACAGATGAAGCCTATGACAGTCTCGAAAGCAGTATCAAAGGTGCTAGTGGTGCGGCCGGAGAAGCGGCTTCAGGAAGACTTGATAACCTTAACGGACAATTAACTCTTTTAAAGTCGGCCATCGAGAGCATAGCCATTAGAATAGGTGACTTTATACTCCCCTACTTAAAACAGTTTGTAGAATGGGCGCAAAAACTCGCGGATAAGCTGAATGGTATGAGCGATGAACAATTGAAGGCGGTGCTTAAAAATATCGCCTTAGTAGCCAGTATAGGGCCCATGTTAATTGCATTCGGAAAGCTGGTTAAGATTGTTGGTATCGTCATTACAGTGTTCGCACTTGTTTCTAAAGCTGGCGGTTTTATGGCCGTTATTACCGGCCCGGCTGGTTTGGTAATTGTCATGATTTTAGTTTTTAATAGGGATAGTACTTTTTAGTGCTGAAACATTTTGATACCTTTATGAAGTCCCTTAGTCGTTTTAGTCCGGTGTTCGATAGGATTAAGGCACATATCCATAGTATAAAAGAGACTTTTACAACTTTTCTGGAATCCACAAAGGGTCCAAGAGAAGCACTGGCTAAGTTTTTTGAACAGACTTTGGTTAGGGCTATTGGAACCGCTGTAGGAGTAATTTCCTCTATAGTTGGGATTGTTGTAGGCGTTGTGGATGGAGTACTAAAGGTGCTAACCGGCATTATAACCTTCATAACAGGAGTATTTACAGGAGACTGGAGTAAGGCGTGGGAAGGCCTAAAAATGATAGTAAACGGAATAGCGACAGCTATAGGCTCTTTCTTCCACGGCGTATTAGACGGTATCCTTGGAATTATCCAAAATATTATTGATACGATAGCAAGTATCAAGCTTCCGGAGATACCGGCGACTGATCACACTGGAAGAACACTTGGATCCCTTCCTAAAATGGCCGGCGGAACAGATAACTGGGTAGGCGGTCTTGTTCAAGTTAGTGAACGAGGAGGAGAAATATTAGACCTTCCTCGAGGTACAAGAATCTATCCTCATGACAAGTCTGTGGCTATGGCCAGAGCAGAGGGTGCAAGAAGCAATTCTATTTCTGTGAATGTTACAGGGAATAGCTTTACGGTTAGAGAAGAAGCGGACATCAACAAGATTGGCGAGGCTATAGCTAGGAAGCTATCTATGGCGGTAAGTAACAGAGGGGGGTGGACTTTTAGTGGAAATATGGCTTAATCATTTAGCAATTCCCGTGCTACCTTCTGAGTATAAAGTGCAGAGCTCTCAGAGCAATCGTAGCGAAAACATCATAGGACTTGGAGAAGTATCTCTAAAGGGGAAAAGGAACTTGCGTACTGTATCGTTTAGTTCCTTTTTTCCGCTCCATAAGAACTCTTCGTACTGTAGAAAAGGAAGAATATTAAAACCTCTACAGTATGTAAATGCGATTGAAAGAATGAAGCAGGCGGGTACTGTGAAGCTCGTAATTACCGAGAGTCCTCTACGTATGACTTGCACAATAGAATCTTTTGAATGGGGAGAAAACGACGGCACCGGTGATATTAGCTACACAATCAGCTTTAAAGAATATCGGCATATAAGTGCGTCTAGGTCTTCAGTAGTACAAGACAATGCTTCTTCCGGTCCGGCCGATCTAAGTATGCCCGCACAAACTCATGAAAATCTAAGAACGGAGCCTCAAACCAGCACGCAAGATTACACGGTAAAAAAAGGAGACACCTTAACAGCTATAGCGAAGCGCTTAACAGGTTCTTCAAATTGGAGGCCTATTTATAATGCGAACAGAGGGGTAATAGGAGGAAATCCGAATAGGATTTATCCGGGTCAACGGCTGGTTATACCGGGAGGTTAGAATGGTAGTAACACTGATTAAAGAGTCCGGACAGTATAACATACCTGTTTCTAAAGTGGAGTGGAGTGGTTCGGCAAGTCAAGCGGCAAGAGAGCTTAGTTTCGACATGATCAACGCCCCGAATGACAGTTTTAATCTTCCGAAGGTGGCTACGGGGGAATTTGTGAGCTTCTCCTACAATGGTGAAGAGGTTTTTTATGGCCAGATTTTTGGGGTAGAAAGAAGCGCTAACATAGGCACTATAAGTTATACGGCCTATGACATGATGAAAAACCTTCTGGAAAGCACCGGGCAGTATAATTTTAAAAATTTAACAGCAGAAGGTATAGCAAAACAGGTCCTGGATGATATGCAGATACCCATAAGACATTTACATCCAACAGGTGTGAATATCCCCTCTTTACTTTGTGACGATAAAGGGATTTATGAAATCATTATGGGAGCCTATACAAAAGCGCATCAGATAACAAAGGATAAATACTTCCCTATGATTTATAAGCGCGGGTTTGCAGTCTACAAAACGGAATGGAGCGTAAAAAACTTTATCCTGTCTGAGATGGAGAATATTACTGCTGCAAGTCTTACGGAAACGATGGAAAGCATCGTAAACCGGGTGAAGATTTACGACGAAAAAGGAAATCATGTCGGGGAAGTAAAAGATGACGGATCTATAAAGAAATTTGGTGTTTTTCAAAAGATATTTAAAAAGGGTGAGAAGGATTCTGCGCAATCGGCGAATGCCCTTATGAGCGTACAGCCCAAGCAAGAGATAAAGATAAGTGCTTTAGGCGATATTAACTGCTTAAGCTGTTATTTTGTGAATATCAAGGACTCCGCTACGGGGCTCAATGGCAAATATTGGATAAGTTCTGATAGGCATAGTTTCGATGGGGAATCTTATAAAATGGATCTTGATATTCGTTTCGACTCCGTCATGGACGAAAAAAACTTTGATGATAAGAAAGAGGATAAAAAGAATGTGGGAGAGCAATCTGGCGGATCTAATTCCAAGGGAAAGGGAAACAAGAGAATTAAAACTCGCGGTAATGACCGGACCGGACTCACTAAAACTGGGAAAGTTGGAGCTGGCGAAGGAGGATCTACTAATAAGTCAGCACTTAACAGACCGCGTGTGCGTGCAAGCATTCTTGAACGCTCCTCCTAACGGCGGTCTTTGTACGGACAAGAGTAAATACTGGGAGAAACTTAAAGCCGGAGATACCGTGCTTGTGTATCAGCTTTCCGATTCCAAATTTGTGATTATCGATAAGGTGGTGAGTTTATGAGCCTTTTACCTTCATTTTATGATGTAAAAGAGAATCTAACTGTAGAAGAGTATTTTCCTAGAGAATACGAAATTGATTTTGCGGAGAATCGCCTTACCGGAAGGATTGTGGAGGGGCTGGATGCAATCCGTGTTTGGGTGTGGTGCTGCATACATACGGAGCGCTTTCGCTATGCTCTTTATTCATGGCAGTATGGTGTATCGCTTGAAAAGTATCTTGGGCAGACTACTGCGGAAGAGTATCTAGAGGTAGATAGCCAAGCGGAGATAGAGGAAGCCTTAAAGATACATCCGTACATTACAGGGATAGAAGATTTTCAAGTAACTGTAAAGGACACAAGGTTAAGCATCAAATTCACAGTAAAAACAAAGCTGGGAAAGATAGAGGTGGCTGAAAATGTATGAGAATCAAAACATGGAGACTATCCTCGGACGAATGCTGTCAAGGATAGAGGGGGATATAGATAAGCAAGAAGGATCGCTACTATATACCGCAAACGCTTTAGGTGCTATCGAGCTCGCTACGGTATACACAGAACTTGACTGGCTGCTAAGGCAAGCCTTCACCGATACCGCGGACCGAGAATATGTTATTATGAGGGCAAAGGACAGGGGTATCATTCCTGAACCGGCTACCAAAGCAATCCTTAGAATCACGTCTACACCGTCAGAGGTTGAAATCCCCCTCGGTGAGCGTTTTACCGGAGATACGGCAAACTACAAGGTAATAGAGAAGCTTTCTTCCGGATCATATAAAGTCGAGTGTGAAGAACCCGGAATCGTCGGGAATAAAACATACGGAAAGATTCTCCCAATTGGATACATCGATAAGCTGGAAGAAGTGCGTATCTCCGAGCTGCTTATTCCCGGAGAAGACGAAGAGAGCACGGATAGCTTAAGAGAGCGATTCTTTAACTCCTATAAATCTGTTGCTTTTGGCGGAAACAGAGACGATTATATGGAGAAGGTTCTTGCTATAGAAGGAGTTGGAACCTGCAAAGTAAAAAGGATTCCTGTTGAGGATGTAAAACGGGAATCTCTAATCCCTCCTGAGGGCACAGATGCTTGGATAGGTAGCGTTGTAGCCGGAGAGAACATTAAGAATTGGATAAAACGTGTATATGGGCTTTTAAAGAAGAACGCGCTATCAATTGGCGGAAGCGTATCTGTGCAAATACTGGATACTACCTTTGCTAAAGCAAGCGATGAGCTGATAAAGAGTGTGCAAGAAAGGCTGGATCCGCTTCATGGAGAAGGGTATGGCCTTGCACCTATAGGGCATAATGTTTTTGTTAGCGCCCCAAAGGAAAAGGAGATTACTGTATCAGGAAAATTCATGTTCGACACCGGGTACAGTTTTTCAGCCCTTGAGAGTCAAATTAAAGAGGTGCTTGAAAAATATATGCTTGAACTTAGAAAGCTCTGGTCAAAAGAGAATGCTGTAGTTAGGCACGTGCAGATTACAGCCCGACTCTTAGCTATTGAGGGAATTGTCGATATAAAGAACACAAAAATCAATGGCAGCACTGATAACTTAGACCTTTTGGAAGATGAAATACCGGTCTTGAGAGCGGTTTCGGAGGTTTAAATGAGAGATATAAATTTACTTGTAAACCTTCCTGAATTCTTGAGAGAGATGAAAGATTTTCAAGCCGTGGGGGTGTCTGAAAATCCGGAGTTTACCTTTTGTTGGTTAAAGATGGAAAACTGGCTAAAGGATCGCTTCATATCCTCTATGACAGAGGACGGTCTTACAAAAATGGAGCAATTCCTTCGAATCCGTCCATTAGATAGTGATACTTCGGAAGATAGAAGGCAAAGGCTAGCAGCTATTGAAAACAAGGCTCTTCCTTACACCCTCAGGAAGCTTCGAGAAGTCCTCACTAATGCTTGTGGAGAAGGAAATACTACTGTAGAAGTGGAGAACTATTTTGTTCGCATTCCCGTTAAACTCGCAAGTCTTAGATCACTCGATTTCATAAGAGAGACTGCAGAGCAAATGATTCCGATGAACATGCTTTTTGAAATCTATGTGATCTATAACCGCTGGAGGAATTTTAGTGGGAAAATATGGGGGGAAATGAAGCCCGTCACGTGGGACGATGCCTATCAAAATGAAAAGTGGCAGAAAGGAGTATCATGACGCAAACAGAAAACTTGAAACTGAACAAACCGGATAAAACGGACTTTATAGATATTGAAAAGCTTAATGAAAATATGGATAAACTGGATAGTACTTTGAAGCCGATTTTATCGTTAGCCAATACGAAAGAGGTAACGGTCATTTTGTCTGCGAGTAACTGGTCCTCTTCTGCGCCATACTCCCAGAAAGTATCTGTTCCAACGGCTAAGGCCACAGACTCCATATCTATGGGAAAGGCACACACTAAGACTTCAAGTCCTACCGATATCGAGACCTATGACGAGATGGCAGGACTAATAACTGCAGCAGAGGTTACAGATGGCTTCGTGACCTTCTACTGTGCTGCAGAGAAGCCTAGTAAAGATTTCAAAGTAAAACTAAAGGGGGTGAGTAAGTAATGAGTAATGTTTTTATCCCTGTCGGCGGTGCCGGAGGGAAAAATAGGGGAAACAGCTTTTATATATCTGATACAGCACCTACAGCAGAGATTTTAGGTAGAATCATCACTCCGCTTCCTGCAGGAGTATATAAAAAATTTGTGACACCGGACGGACAGGTAGTTTTTCCGTCTGCTGACGGTGGGGATGCGGTTGTCTCCATGAGTAAGGAGTTCCTAAAGAAGCAAGCCATAAAAACCTTTGGAATCGCCAGCATCACAAATTTTAGCTTAACCATGTATGCGCACAGACAAGTCCGGCTTACATGGGCGAAACCAGATAGGGGCTTGTGGAGCGGAGTTCACTTTGTCTTTAAGTACGGCAGTATGCCGACTAATGAAAATGATGGTTTTATGGTCTATGATAGTGCGGATGTTCACTACGAGACCTCACGGCTGGAAGAGAGAGAACTTTTTGTACGGGCGTACAGCTACGTCACTGTAAAAGACGGTCGGTGGTATGACGAAGGAAAAGTGAGTGCCAAAATCACTGTGACGGTATCAGTGGCTCGGTGACTCTATCGAGTCGGGCAGGTGTTTGGACCGTGCCGGACAAGGTAAGTAAAATTCGTTACATTATCGTTGGGCAAGGTGGAGAGGGAGTAGACAACGGTGCTAACTCATATGGAGCAGGAGGCGGCGGCGGTGGAGGATATTTTTGAAACAGGATATCTAAATGTCACCCCGGACAAAAATCTTAGCTATGTAGTTCCTGCTCCTCTAAACCGTGCCAATAGCCAAACTTGGAGTAAATACTATAGAGGAGAGTATATTCCCGAGTGTGATACAATTTTTGCCCGGAATAAGAGCTCAGCATGGTCGAATGGCTATACGGAGATACCCCGGATTTGATAATAGTTGTCTTTTTATTGGCGGCGATGGAGGTTCCGGTGGCGGAGGTGAAACGGTGGAATTGGAGGGCGAAATGGTGCTGATGGTACTAGCGGTGGAGTAACAATAATGTAAGGAGAACTACTTCCACTGGAGTTGCCGGTGAGGGTTCTCGACAAAAGCACCACCGGCTTTAACAATGGGGTTTTGTACAGCACTGCGGAAATGGAGCAAAGTCCTTATACTGGACCTCAGTGGTCAGCCCGGAAACAAATATGCGCCTTGGCAATGGCGGTTCTGGTGGTGGTGGGAGCTCGGTCTATTGTTCTGGTGGAACAGGCGGCACCGGCTGTATCTACCATTGCGTTCAGCGATGAATGGCCCAGGAACTTAATCCTCATTGGCTTCTTTCTGTGAATCCCGTTATTTTCTAAAAATTGAAAAGAGTCATTTCAGTAGAAAGAGGTAGAATATGAATACGGCTCATATCTGACGTCGCATGGAACGTGATTTTGAGAATTATTATACTCAGAAGAGATTAGAGCGAGTCATCGAAGAGCAAGAAAGATGGTCAGTGCGTGACCGAAAGGAGAATGAGGATGAGGAGGAGGAGAAGAGCGGAAATCATTAAAGCTGTCAGCAACAAAATAGAAAGCATCACATCTCGCTGGAGGAAGTCTCTAAAAGGCTTCCCTCTTTTATACATCACAGTAGAGGGAGAAACAGAAAGATGAAAAGAGATTTTGCACCAGTTAAGCCCAATACCGAAACGGGCGAGCATGAGGTACAGGTCAGTACCTGTTCGAACAATCCTACCGAAGCAGATATGGCCTCATCGAGCGATTTACGGAGCGACCGCCTATGCAAAGGAAAGTCTCACAGTGGAATGTCCAGTTGCCAGCAATAGTAAAAGGAGGGCTCTTTCTACAACTCAAAATGAAAGAAATGCAAGGCGAGGATGGAAAGCTTTCTTTTGTCCATGTTGGAGAGGCTCCTGCAGAGTACATCCCGACACCATCTGAGCAGATTGCAGAGCTGAAGAGGCGAAACGCAGAGCTGGAGGAGGGTATTGGACCAGCTTGTACTTAAGAGTTTAGGAGGCGAATAAGTATGTTTGAGTATCTAAAAAGAATGGCAGGAAGAGGGAAGCTCATCAAAAAGAATCTCGATAAAAAGCGGTATCAGAAGGTTGGATTTCGAAAGGAACAGGAGGAGAGATTATAAAAATCGCAGCAGAGGCAAGGAGAAAGGAGCAAGAAATGAATGATGATAGATTTTAATGCGTTTTTTAGCCTAGTAGATTTTGGTGTAATCATTCAATCGTTAGGATGGATATTCCTTGCCATAATCACATTCGTAGAAAAGTTTGGACCGAAGGATAAGAAAACCTGGACGGCACTCTTTACCTTTATCGGGAAGATACTGACAAAAGGATTTTGCAGAGATCACAAAACAAGCTGATTGAGAGGATGGATTCACTCAGCGTGAGAAATAAAAGAGGTGTCAAGGTCTGTTGATGAGACTAGAGCGATTGCGGCAAGAGTGAGAATCCTCCGTTTCGGAGATGAGCTGCTTGAAGGAAGAACTCACAGCAAAGATACATTCGACCAAACCCTGCTCGACATTGATAATTATGAGCGGTACTGCAAAGAACACGCAGAGTTTAAAAATCATGTAACAGAGTCTACGAGTGCTTTTATCCAAGAGCAGTATCGAGAAAGACTTCGTAAGCATGATTTTACAAGATAGTAAAGTACATTTCCTAAACTGATAAACCACATTTACAAAACGGTAAAATACTCCTTGACACACGTCTAAATAACACGTATTATATATTCTGTAAGGAGGATGACATGTCAAGAAATATACCTTACAGAGAAGTAGCTAAGGCAATGAAAAAGAATGGTTGGGTTTTAGACCATACTACCGGCTCTCATGAAATCTATTACAAAGATGGGAAAATGTGTCCTGTCAAATGTGATAAGAAGGTAATGAAGAACGGAACATTGTCGAGTATCGAAAGGATAACGGGGCTGAAATTCTAGCCCCGGCTACTTATAAAAGGAGGCTGCGTATGCAGAGAATTTTTTATCCTTGTGAGATCTCGCAAGATGAAGAGGGGTATCAGGTACAGTTTACCGACTTTCAGGAAGGGCTTTCACTGATGGAGATAGCTCTGGAAGAAGCCATTAGCAAATGCAAGAGATTTACTAGGGAGCGTTACTGTTTTTCCTATTTAAAAGCATGGGAAAGACTTTACCTAGCGCCACTGTTCGGAGGATTCTTCGAAGAATGTTTATTTTATTGAAGCTTGGCCGGACTTAATTAAGGATAAGGTCAGTAATCAAGCAGTGAAGAAAACGCTGACCATTCCTAAATGGTTAAATGACATAGCGGAAGAGCGGAATGTAAATTTCTCCGCTGTGCTGCAAAGAGGCATAAAAGAATATTGCGGCTTATAGGAATTGCTCCTAAAGGTATCAAGATAGCGTAGAGCGAAAGCTCCACGCTATTTTTATATTTACAAATAAGAAAGAGAGGAGAAAGAAAAATGGATTTTGGAATCACAAGCGTAGTTGGTATTACAGTTATCGCATACCTCGTAGGTATGGGGTGGAAAGCAGCAGATGCGCTTAATGACAAGTACATCCCTGTCGTATGCGGTGTTATCGGAGCGGTCTTAGGCGTTATCGCCATGATGACTATGCCGGACTTTCCGGCAAAAGATGTTATCAATGCTGTTGCAATTGGAATTGTAAGTGGTTTGGCCAGCACAGGTGCAAAATCAGATTGGTAAGCAACTTTTTAATTTTAGAATTTGGCCAACATTGAAAAAAATCATGTGGGAGTCAAGATGTTGGCCAGTAAGACTGGGAGCCACTTTCAAGAAATTTGAGTTTGGCCAACATTGAAAAATGTTTTTTAAGAGGAGAAAAATTATGATTACAGGTAGAAAAAGCAAGTGGAGTTTATGAGGGCATGAGAGAAGACGAGAAGGAGCAAAAAGTTCCGTTCCTAGCAAAGGCAAGGTAGATAACACCAGAGGACCTCTGGCTACAATCATGGAGTTGGCGAAGAGGATAAGGAGCACGGTCCGGGAGTGACACCGAATCCAGATAAAAACCACGGGTCCGGGTGTTGGATTGACTGGGAATGGAGTAGACACTTCTCCGAGTCCTATCCCACGAAAGAGATAAGAAGAACGGCAAACCGTTAGGGGCAGTACAGAAATGTATTGCCCTTTTTATGTTGGAAAGGAGCAAAAATGAATAGTTACCAAAGAGGCAGAAGCTTTTGGGTGGAGGATATACCTCTTTTACGGTTGATGGTAAGGATTTTTCGTAAAAGCATAGACGGTACTTTAAAGAGCCTATGCGTGGGGATATAGATCTACTTTTTATAGTAGTGTGAAAATAGAGTTGCCCATGTAGGGGATTGTGATTGAAGTCACAAAGCTTAGAGTGGCCAATATATCATCAAGACTGTAGAGGGGAACACCTCTTCCGCTCCGGGTGTAGTTCGGAATGGAGGGGCAGTGGCAATTAAGGAATATACATTTTTCCCCGGCAAGGAAAAAGAAATATGACAGTTTCGGAAGGCCTTTCTTCGGTGCAGATACCTGTACTGTGGATGAATTTATTCAAGCTGCATTGGGAGAGTGGGATACCTTGAAAAAGGGAAGTAATAAAGACCTTGGCAGTAAGACGGGAAATGTCGGTATGAACAACTACACAAAGTATGGCGAATGGTATGGATTAAACGGTGCATACTGGTGCCAGATGCTCGTATCATGGTGTGCGTACATAGCTTGCGACAATCACAAAAAGAACCTGTTTACCGGATGGAAGCAGGAAGGAGAGGCATGGTTCTACTATGATGAATCCGGCGTTCCTGTAAAAGGACAGTGGAGCTATATCAATGGTAGATGGTATGCCTTTGATAATTCCGGGAAAATGATTAAGGGATGGTTCAAATCCGCAGGCGACTGGTACTACTTGGGAGAGGACGGCGGTATGCTCTCTTCTCAGTGGCTGCAGGATAAAGGAAAGTGGTACTACTTGACCAAGTCCGGCTTAATGGCGACCAATGCCAAAGTCGGAAAAACGAAAGGTGACGGCTATGACTTTGTAGGTGCAGATGGAGTGTACGATCCTGTAAAATCCCTTCTAATAGGAAGAGATAGCCGTATCGAGGTAGTAGAATAGAGATTTATAGGTATAATTTTTGTCACGAAATTAGTCACAAATCTTCAAAAAGGCATATATTTTGAGG
>BNJS01001443.1_pt1 | contig 57213 bp, 57 predicted proteins | sample 8540461 | NCBI WGS metagenome assembly BNJS01 (sample SAMD00202454, study PRJDB9452) | human saliva metagenome | isolation source: human saliva | place: Japan
CACAAGAACAAAAAGAAACGCAACAAAACAGCAGCACCTTGACAACTGAACAGTGATGCAAACCTGAATAATTCTGAAGAAGAATAATTCAAGAACAAAACCTTAAAAAGGTAAATTACGGACAGGACTAGCGATAGTCTTGGACTGAGATTGAACGAGAAGAGCCTTTTAAGTGAAAGTCTGGAAACAGACTAAAAGATTAAAGGAGAGATACAAAACTGAGAGTTCGATCCTGGCTCAGGATGAACGCTGGCGGCGTGCCTAACACATGCAAGTCGAACGAAGCTATGAGACGGAAGCCTTCGGGTGGAAGACTGATAGACTGAGTGGCGGACGGGTGAGTAACGCGTGGGCAACCTGCCCCATACCGGGGGATAGCAGTTGGAAACGACTGGTAAAACCGCATAAGCGCACGGTAAGGCATCTTACAGTGTGAAAAACTCCGGTGGTATGGGATGGGCCCGCGTCTGATTAGCCAGTTGGTGAGGTAACGGCTCACCAAAGCGACGATCAGTAGCCGGCCTGAGAGGGCGGACGGCCACATTGGGACTGAGACACGGCCCAGACTCCTACGGGAGGCAGCAGTGGGGGATATTGCACAATGGAGGAAACTCTGATGCAGCGACGCCGCGTGAGTGAAGAAGTATTTCGGTATGTAAAGCTCTATCAGCAGGGAAGAAAGGCTCGCAAGAGAGATGACGGTACCTGAGTAAGAAGCTCCGGCTAAATACGTGCCAGCAGCCGCGGTAATACGTATGGAGCAAGCGTTATCCGGATTTACTGGGTGTAAAGGGAGCGCAGACGGATATGCAAGTCTGAAGTGAAACCCCACGGCTCAACCGTGGGCTTGCTTTGGAAACTGTAGATCTAGAGTACTGGAGAGGTAAGCGGAATTCCTGGTGTAGCGGTGAAATGCGTAGATATCAGGAAGAACATCGGCGGCGAAGGCGGCTTACTGGACAGCAACTGACGTTGAGGCTCGAAGGCGTGGGGAGCAAACAGGATTAGATACCCTGGTAGTCCACGCGGTAAACGATGAATACTAGGTGTTGGGAGACAAAGTTTCAGTGCCGAAGCAAACGTGATAAGTATTCCACCTGGGGAGTACGTTCGCAAGAATGAAACTCAAAGGAATTGACGGGGACCCGCACAAGCGGTGGAGCATGTGGTTTAATTCGAAGCAACGCGAAGAACCTTACCAGACCTTGAATCCGGACGGATTAGAGGTAAAGCTTTAAGCCCTTCGGGGCGTCCGAGACAGGTGGTGCATGGTTGTCGTCAGCTCGTGTCGTGAGATGTTGGGTTAAGTCCCGCAACGAGCGCAACCCTTGCGTATAGTAGCCAGCAAGTAAAGTTGGGAACTCTATACGGACTGCCGGGGATAACCCGGAGGAAGGTGGGGATGACGTCAAATCATCATGCCCCTTATGGTCTGGGCTACACACGTGCTACAATGTCGTAACAGAGGGAAGCGAAAGGGTGACCTGAAGCGAATCTCAAAAACAACGACCCAGTTCGGACTGCAGGCTGCAACCCGCCTGCACGAAGCTGGAATCGCTAGTAATCGCGAATCAGCATGTCGCGGTGAATACGTTCCCGGGTCTTGTACACACCGCCCGTCACACCATGGGAGTCGGGAATGCCCGAAGCCGGTGACCTAACTGCAAAGAAGGAGCCGTCGAAGGCAGGCCGGATGACTGGGGTGAAGTCGTAACAAGGTAGCCGTAGGAGAACCTGCGGCTGGATCACCTCCTTTCTAAAGGAATGAGTAAGGTTTGCATCACTGTCCAGTTGTCAAAGTTCTTGCAGCAATCTTTTGAATGAACAAGCCTGCATGCTTGCATGCAAGGGCTGTGAAGGCAAAAGATTGGTATAAGGAACGCGACCGGGCACCAAGTGAGGAGCGAAGCAAGTCGCGGAGCGAGACGGTTGGAGTACGGTGGAGTTTCCTGCACGAACGTTGTTAAACAACCAAATATTTCCGGTGGCGATACGGTATGGGGTAACACCCGTTCCCATCCCGAACACGACGGTGAAGACCATATCGGCCGAAGGTACTGTATTGGAGACGATACGGGAGAATAGGTGGCTGCCGGACCCATTAAGGGATTATAGCTCAGCCGGTTAGAGCGCACGCCTGATAAGCGTGAGGTCGGTGGTTCGAGTCCACTTAATCCCATCATCTGGGGGTGTAGCTCAGTTGGGAGAGCACCTGCCTTGCAAGCAGGGGGTCATGAGTTCGAATCTCACCATCTCCACTAAGCAATTATTTCTTAATTGCTTACGGATGAAAATCCGGATTGCACCTTGAAAATCGAATACTGAGAATCAGAAAAATCTGAAAAGACAAGACATCGAAAGTAAAATTGCATGCAATGCAAACTTTTTAGAGCATCTTATGTTTATCGCTAAGCATAAGAGAAGGACAAGCTAAAAAAGGGCGTAAGGTGAATGCCTTGGCACTAAGAGCCGATGAAAGACGTGATAAGCTGCGAAAAGCTTCGGGGAGTGGCAAATACACAGTGATCCGAAGATATCTGAATGGGGCAACCCACATGAGCGAACCTCATGTACCGTATACTGAATCCATAGGTATACGGAGGGAGACCCGGTGAACTGAAACATCTAAGTAGCCGGAGGAAGAGAAAACAAAAGTGATTCCGCAAGTAGCGGCGAGCGAACGCGGAGGAGCCCAAACCGGAATGCTTGCATTCCGGGGTTCGGACTGCGGACGTGACTAACGAGCCAAACAGAATGGTACTGGGAAGACCAACCAAAGAGGGTGAAAGTCCCGTAAGTGAAGGTAAGGAAGCACAGCAGGATCCAGAGTAATACGAGACACGAGAAACCTTGTATGAACGCGCGGGGACCACCCCGTAAGGCTAAATACTCCTTAGTGACCGATAGAGGATAGTACCGTGAGGGAACGGTGAAAAGAACCCCGGGAGGGGAGTGAAAGAGAACCTGAAACCTTATGCCTACAAGCTGCGAGAGGACAATGATACGTCAAGGCGTATAAAGTCTGATCGTGTACTTTTTGTAGAACGGTCCGGCGAGCCATGTATACCGGCGAGGTTAAGTTTTTAAGAGACCGAGCCGAAGGGAGACCGAGTGTGAAGAGCGCGCAAGTCGGTATATATGGGCCCGAAACCGGGTGACCTACCCATGACCAGGATGAAGCGGCCGTAAAAGGCTGTGGAGGTCCGAACACACATCCGTTGAAAAGGGTGGTGATGAGTTGTGGGTAGGGGAGAAATTCCAATCGAACCCGGAGATAGCTGGTTCTCCCCGAAATAGCTTAGGGCTAGCCTGATAGCATACCTGATGGAGGTAGGGCACTGAACGTCTAAGGGGGCTTCACCGCTTACCGAAGACCATCAAACCACGAATGCCATACAGGAAGAGCATCAGAGTCAGACTGCACGAGATAAGTTGGGTAGTCAAAAGGGAAACAGCCCAGATCTACAGCTAAGGTCCCAAAGTACGTGTTAAGTGGAAAAGGATGTAGGATTTCAAAGACAGCTAGGATGTTGGCTTAGAAGCAGCCACACATTCAAAGAGTGCGTAATAGCTCACTAGCCGAGAGGTCCCGCGCCGAAAATTACCGGGGCTGAAACACGACACCGAAGCTTAGGGACAGAATATATCTACGGGTATATTTTGTCGGTAGGGGAGCATTCACAGGAGGAAGAAACCATACTGAAAAGAGTGGCGGACTGCTGTGAAGGGAGAATGCCGGAATGAGTAGCGAGATGAAGGTGAGAATCCTTCAGGCCGAATATCCAAGGATTTCAGGGTAAAGCTGATCTGCCCTGAGGAAGTCGGGACCTAAGGCGAGGCCGAAAGGCGTAGCCGATGGACAGCAGGTTGAGATTCCTGCACCTGAGTAAATCAGAAGAGCGAGGACACGGAGAAGTAGAGTCAGCCGGGAGAGAAGCCCGGTGCAAGCGAAGCTGCCGGTAGGGAGTAAATCCCCTACGGAAGGCAGATGCGTGATGCGGAGCGAAATAAAAGTAGTGAAGGACTTAAGGGAACCGTCGAGAAAAGTCGCTATTGTGTTTACTCAGCCCGTACCGTAAACCGACACAGGTGGATGAGGAGAGAATCCTAAGGCCGACGGGAGAAGCATTGCTAAGGAACTCGGCAAAAAGTCCCCGTAACTTCGGGAGAAGGGGAGCCTGCGAGAGCAGGCCGCAGAGAAGAGGCTCAAGCAACTGTTTAGCAAACACAGGTCTATGCGAAACCGAAAGGTGAGGTATATGGGCTGACGCCTGCCCGGTGCTGGAAGGTTAAGAGGAGAGGTTAGCGCAAGCGAAGCTTTGAATTTAAGCCCCAGTAAACGGCGGCCGTAACTATAACGGTCCTAAGGTAGCGAAATTCCTTGTCGGGTAAGTTCCGACCCGCACGAAAGGCGTAATGATTTGAGCACTGTCTCGGCAATGCACCCGGTGAAATTGAAGTACCAGTGAAGATGCTGGTTACCCGCGCCAGGACGGAAAGACCCCATGGAGCTTTACTCCAGCTTGATACTGGGATTCGGTAATGTATGTACAGGATAGGTGGGAGACGAAGAAGTGATGACGTCAGTTGTTACAGAGTCGCTGTTGGGATACCACCCTTGCGTTACTGGGTTTCTAACCTGCGGCCGTGAAACCGGCCGGGGGACAATGTCTGGCGGGGAGTTTGACTGGGGCGGTCGCCTCCGAAAGGGTATCGGAGGCGCTCAAAGGTTCCTTCAGGATGGACGGAAACCATCCGAAGAGTGCAAAGGCAGAAGGGAGCCTGACTGTGACACCGACGGGTGGAACAGGTACGAAAGTAGGACTTAGTGATCCGGTGGTATGAAAGTGGGATTGCCATCGCTCAACGGATAAAAGCTACCCTGGGGATAACAGGCTGATCACTCCCAAGAGTTCACATCGACGGAGTGGTTTGGCACCTCGATGTCGGCTCATCGCATCCTGGGGCTGTAGCAGGTCCCAAGGGTTGGGCTGTTCGCCCATTAAAGCGGTACGCGAGCTGGGTTCAGAACGTCGTGAGACAGTTCGGTCCCTATCCGGCGCGGGCGTAGGATATCTGAGAGGAGCTGTCCTTAGTACGAGAGGACCGGGATGGACGGACCGCTGGTGTATCTGCTGCGTTGTCAAACGCAAGAGGCAGGGTAGCCATGTCCGGCAGGGATAAACGCTGAAGGCATCTAAGCGTGAAGCCCCCCTCAAGATGAGATATCCCGCCCTACGGGGCATAAGATCCCTTGAAGAGTACAAGGTAGATAGGCGGAAGGTGTAAGTGTGGTAACACACTCAGCTGATCCGTACTAATAGATCGAAGGCTTGTCCTTATCTTTTCTGTCATCAGTGTTCGGTTTTGAGGGTGCAATTCCATTATGGCCCGGTGGCTCAGCTGGTTAGAGCGCCGCCCTGTCACGGCGGAGGTCGTGGGTTCGAACCCCATCCGGGTCGTTTATATTGTTTATCATGGGATCTTAGCTCAGCTGGGAGAGCATCTGCCTTACAAGCAGGGGGTCATAGGTTCGAGCCCTATAGGTCCCATTCTTATGCCGATGTGGCTCAATTGGCAGAGCAGCTGATTTGTAATCAGCAGGTTACCGGTTCAAGTCCGATCATCGGCTTTACCAATTCACATATGGTATTATATGGGTGGCTTCCCGAGTGGCCAAAGGGGACAGACTGTAAATCTGCTGCAAATTGCTTCGGTGGTTCGAATCCACCGCCACCCAATGAAACAATATTATATCGCGGGGTGGAGCAGTCTGGAAGCTCGTCGGGCTCATAACCCGAAGGTCATAGGTTCAAATCCTATCCCCGCTACGAATGGATTCGTTATATTATTTAACGATCACCAGAAATGCAGTCGTGAATTTATTTCAATAGAATGACTGATTTGCCTTGATAGCTCAGTTGGTAGAGCAGAGGACTGAAAATCCTCGTGTCGATGGTTCGATTCCGTCTCAAGGCACTAGGAAGTTCCCTAAGCGGGGAACTTTTTTCGTGTATCCGACTTTAATCCAGTCCCGTCTTAGAAGATAGGAGGATGATTATTCCGCTGTATTTTTTTCTTGGATTTTTAGTACTAAAGTTTTTGGATACCGATAGAGAACCACGGTTACCTTTATCATAGAAATTCGCATAGGAATTTATCATGAGTGAGAGTACGATGACAACCAATTCCAATTTCATTCTTTTTAAGCACAAATGGTTTTTGTACAGCACCGAATTTTTTTCCGGCATGTCGGTCATGGCGGTGGAACTGGGGGCAAGTAGATTGATCGCTCCCTATTTCAGCTCCTCGCAGATTGTTTGGACCATTATCATCGGAACCATCATGATCGCCATGGCACTAGGCAATGTTTTCGGGGGCAGATGGGCGGATCATGAGGATAATCCACGCAAATTATTCAGACGGATTCTGATTGCAGCGATATGGATTGCTTTGATCCCTGTTTTTGGGAAGTATTGCATTCTGCTGGTTACGGGAGCCATGATTCTTACCATCAACACCAATTTACTTGTCTTTGCCGCCTTTATTACCTGCCTTCTTCTTTTTGTCTTTCCCTTGTTTTTGCTTGGCACAGTGACGCCCTCTCTGATACGATTCAGTGTCAATTCCCTGGAGGAGAGCGGTAGTATTTCCGGAAGACTGGGCGCTTACAATACGATCGGCAGCATTCTGGGCACTTTTTTGCCCACCTTCGTTACCATTCCTACGGTAGGGACAGCGATGACCTTTCTTCTATTTTCGGGGATCCTGTTGTTCCTGTCGCTGCTTTATTTCTATATGACTCGTTCAGGTAAAAAAATCTTTCTATTCAGTATTCCGATTTATTTATTCGCCTGTCTATTCGGGCATCGATCCAACTTTGCCTTTTGGGAAAAAAATTTAACTTATGAAGGAGAATCGATCTATAACTATCTTCAAGTTAGGGATACAGATCAGGAAACCATTCTGTCGACCAATGTCTTATTCGGCGTGCAGTCCGTTTATCTCAAAAACAGCGATCTGAGTGGGATGTATTATGATTATGCGCTGGCAGCCCCACTTCTACTTGCAAGCAAAACCCGAAGATACTGGTTCTCGGGATGGGAAGCGGAACCTACACGACCGAATGCAAGACCTTTTTTCCGAATGCAAAGATCGAAGGGGTAGAAATCGATCAGAAGATTACCGATCTTGCTCATACATATTTTCATCTGTCCAAAGAGGTTCCGGTAACCACGTATGACGGGAGGGCGTTTCTAAATGCAAGCAAGGATCAATATGACGTCATTATGGTAGATGCCTACCAGGATATCACCATCCCCTTTCAAATGAGCACACGCGAATTTTTTACGCTGGTAAAAAATCATCTGACGGAGGAAGGAGTGATGGTGGTCAATATGAACATGCATGGAAACAGCCAGGACGACATCACTACCTATTTATCCGATACGATTGCATCGGTCTTTCCGGAAGTGGCAACGGTGGAGGTGAGCGGGGCGACCAATCGGGAACTTTTTGCCCAGGCTTCCTCTGCCCATGGAAGCCTGCAGAATCGAATCCTGGCGGGGAGCCGAGCGCACAAAGAGAGGTCATCCGGCAGCAATGTCCCGGCAGACGGGGAAGAATTCCTTGTAAGAATGACAAAGTGAGTAAGGATCTTAAGGTGGTGAATGGTGGGAATCATATCCTGACAGATGACCGGGCACCGGTCGAGCTTCTGGGGATGAAGACCATCGACCGCATTATCCAGGAAGAGGCAGGCAGTTTTCGCTCTTCCTTTAGAGAGAACGGTTTCTCCGGATTATTGGGGAATCTTTGATGGGATACAACGAAAGAAATGCCGGGGAAGACCGACAATTTAAGAATGAACTCGGAAGCGCACTGGAGGAATATTGCAAAAGTGACTTTTACCCCTTTCACATGCCAGGGCATAAAAGGAACGAGAAGGCTTTTTCGAAAAGGTTTTTGCAGGAATTATGCAAGGTGGATATCACGGAAATAGAAGGCTTTGATAACCTGCATGAGGCGGACGGAATCCTACAAGAGGCGCAGGTAAGAGCCAACGATTTGTTCGGCAATTCCGGAAGCGAGACTTACTTTCTGGTAAACGGATCGAGCAGCGGGAATCTTGCATCAATCTGCGCGGCACTTTACGAAAACGAGGAGATTCTGATCGCCAGAAATGCACATAAATCGGTCTATCATGCCGTAGCCATGCACCGTCTGAAACCAAGGTATCTTCTGCCGAAGGAGGCCGAAATTCCGCTGCGGGAGCGGGATAAGAGCCGCATTCCATTGAGGGGGCAGGAAAAGAGCCGATTTCCATTGCGGGAGCAGGACAAGAGCCGTATTCCATTGCGAGAGCAGGAGCAGGACCGTATTCCACACAAAGAAGAGAAGATCGGGGACGAATGCAGAAGCGGGTTTTGGGGACCGATTACGGCAGAGGAGGTCGAGAAACAAATCACAGACGACACCAGGGCGGTTCTAATCACCTCGCCCACCTATGAGGGAATGGTATCCGATGTGAGGGAGATCGCAGATTTTTTACATCAAAAACAAATCCCGCTGATTGTAGATGAGGCACATGGTTCTCATTTCGGACTGTATCCGACCTTTCCTGAGAGCGCACTGAGTTGCGGAGCGGATCTGGTGATTCACAGCCTTCATAAGACCCTGCCTTCTCTTACCCAAACGGCGCTTCTTCATGTACAGGGGGAGCTGATTGATCGGGAAAGAGTCAGGCGATATCTTCGTGTGTTTCAAAGTACCAGCCCTTCTTATCCACTGATGGCATCCATAGATAGCTGCGTTTGTGAAGTGAAGAAGGCGGGAGCATACCGTTTTTACATCTGGAAAAACTAAGAAATCTATTGGAAGAAAAGACAGGGAATCTGACGGAAGTGCGGATCCTGCCGAGAGAGATGATTGCGGATCCATGCAAGATCGTCGTATTCAGTTCGAGCCAAACCGGTAGGTGGATCGCAGATCAACTTCGTCACGATTATCATCTTGAACCGGAAATGGAAGGAGAGCATCATGTCGTGCTGATTCTGACCGGTTATGATACAAGCGAGGGGATTCAGAGGCTTGTGAATGCAGTGCGGGGAATCAATGAGACAGCTGTTTGGGAGAAGCAAAAAGGAGAAGAAAGACGAGACGGTTCTCGCGGTTTTACAGAAATGACGAAACACCTTCCCAAGAGGAGAATCCTGCCATCCGAGGCTTGGGATCGTAAAAGAGAGTGGAAGGAGTTAAACGAGAGCAAAGGGAGCATCTGTGCGGAGATGCTCCATGTCTATCCACCGGGAATTCCTCTCCTGGTGGCGGGAGAGGAGATCGACGCGGAAACGATTTTGGCGATTAAACAACTTCTGCAGGCAGGAGCAAACCTGCAAGGTATCATGTGGCAGGAGGGCAGAGTCTACGTACCGGTCGTGAAGAACAAGCCATTGCCCAACCTGTGCCTTTCGTAGTATCATAAGAGTTAAATCGGGAGAGGGACAGCAGTTTGATTCATGGGTAAAATCTTTGTATTAATGGGGAAAAGTGCATCCGGAAAGGATGCGGTATACAGGAATCTGCTGCAGGATCCACAGCTGGATTTAAAGAAAGTGGTTCTCTATACCACCCGTCCGAAACGACAGGGGGAAATGGAGGGCAGACAATACTTTTTTATCAGCGACGCAACCTATGAAGAGATGAGGAAGGGCGGTCGCATTATTGAAGAAAGAAGCTACGCAACGAAGCTTGGTGTGTGGCATTATTTTACCGCTGATGACGGTCAAATCGATTTGTCGGGGAAACAAGCTTACTTAATGATTGCAACACCGGAGGCTTTTCTTGCGATCAGGGCGTATTTCGGAGAAGGCTGTGTGTTCCCGGTCCTCATCCAAACGGATAACGGAATTCGGCTGGAGAGGGCGCTCCGAAGAGAGCGCAGGCAGGAAGTTCCGAGATATGATGAAATGTGCAGGAGATTTCTTGCAGACGAAGAGGATTTTGCCGAGGATCGATTAAGGAAGGGCGGAATCACGAGAATCTTCCAAAACGATGCCACCTTAGAAGAACTGCTGAAGCAGGTGTCGGCCTACATTATGGAAAAGAATCATGGAAATTAAGGTACAGCAGGTGCAGGCGCTTACGCAGGCACCGCAGGAAACGCAGGTAAAGCAAAGCGAGAATCCGTTTCAATTCATCCTGGAGAGCAAGGTGGATGATGAGGGACTTGCTGCGAGACTGTCTTCCATGTACGAGAGCATCACCATGGAAGGCAAGCATCTGGCACAAAAAAAGGACATCCGGGAGATGCAGCGTTACCGCATTCTGATCAAGGACTTTCTGAATGAGATCCTTACCAGATCTCATTCTTTTCGGCGCGAAATTATCTGGATAAAAAGGGGCGCCATCGCGTTTATGGCATCATCCGCCTCATCGATGAGAACCTGGATGAGTTGGCGAAGGAACTGATCGCAGAGGAAAAGGACAACATTGCAATCATGGGGAGAATCGGAACCATCGAGGGTCTTCTCCTTGATATCTTCACCTGAGCTTCATGGCAAAATTTTCTGACATTGTCGGCCAAAAGTCGATTAAGGCGCATCTTACCCATGCGCTTCTCAACAATTCCATATCCCATGCGTATATATTTGAGGGAGAAGAGGGCTGTGGCAAGATGCTGATGGCACAGGCCTTTTCTCAGACCCTGCTTTGTGAAAAACAGGCGGAGGACGCCTGTGGGAGTTGCCATTCCTGTATACAGGCGGAGCATGAGACGCATCCGGATATCATCTTTGTCAGACGGGAAGAAGATCCGAACAATAAGGACAAGCGAAGGAAAACGCTGGGGGTGCAGGCGGTCAGAGAGCAACTGGTCGATGATGTTATTGTGAAACCATATCAATCCGCCTTCAAGGTTTATATCGTGACGGAAGCCGAGAAAATGACGCCTGAAGCACAGAATGCCATTCTGAAAACACTGGAGGAGCCACCCTCTTATGCGGTCATCCTGCTCCTGGTTACTCGTGCAGATGCACTTTTACCGACCATTCGCAGCAGATGTGTGACCCTGTCCTTTGCGCCTTTAACCGAGGGAGAAATTGAGTCGTATTTAACGGATCAAAGAAGAATTTCACCGTCCAGAGCCAGGTTGGAGGCCAGATTTGCCAGAGGGAATCTGGGTCAGGCGATTCGTAAGGCGGAAGATGAGAATGCTCAGACACAGAAGAAAAGGATGCTGGACCTGATTGAGAAGGCATCTGTGGAGGGGACCCATGCGATTCTGACAGGCTTAAGAGAACTCCTGGAAGAGGCGGAGGATCCTGAGGAGACCCTGCAGGAATTTCTAGTCATGGTGCAGTATTTCATTCGAGACATATCGCTTTATAAGGCGACGGGCAGGACACAGCACTTGATTTGATTGATGAAATATCGTATATTAAAAGTGTTGCCCACAAGGCGGAGTGGAAGAATCTGTACATTCTGCAGGATGGGTTGCAGACAGCAAGGCAGCGGATTTCTGCGAATGTAAATAAAGAACTATCCCTGGAAATTCTGCTTTTTACGATCGCAGAGGCATTTCAAGGGACTCTGCGAACGGCATAACAGAAAGGTTGCGTATGGCAAGAATAGTCGGTGTCCGGTTTCGGACAGCGGGAAAAGTATATTATTTTTCACCGGGAGCCTTCGAAGTGAAAAAAGGCGATCATCTGATCGTGGAAACGACGCGCGGGATTGAATACGGGACGGCGGTATGCGCACCCACAGACCTTTTAGATGAGCAGGTTCCGAAACCGGTGAAGGAGATTCTTAGAATCGCCAATGAAACGGATGAGCATCAGGAAGAGGAGAACAGAGAGAAGGAAAAGAGAGCATTTCAAATCGGGCTTCAGAAGATTGCTGCACATAAGTTGGACATGAAACTGATCGATGTAGCCTATACCTTCGATAACAACAAGATCTTATTCTATTTTACGGCAGACGGAAGAATCGACTTTAGAGAGCTGGTCAAGGATCTGGCCAGTGTCTTCCGCACCAGAATCGAATTACGGCAGATCGGAGTGAGGGATGAGACCAAAATCCTGGGAGGTATCGGGATTTGCGGCCGGGTCCTGTGCTGCCGGTCCTATCTCTCGGACTTTATCCCGGTATCCATTCGGATGGCCAAGGAACAAATCTATCTTTGAATCCGTCAAAAATCTCCGGCACCTGTGGCAGACTGATGTGCTGCCTCAAGAATGAAGAAGAAGTTTACGAAGAAATCAATCGAAGAATGCCTTCCACAGGGGACTTCGTTGTTGCCAGGGATGGGCTTAAGGGCGAGGTTTCTTCGGTCAATATCCTTCGAGAAACCATGAAGATTCTCGTGGATGTGGATGATGAAAAAGAGGTGCATGAATACGCACTGGAGGAGATTACAGAAATCCAGCGCCGGCACAAAAAGCGCCAGAGCCAGAACAAGGATCCACAGGGGAAGAAAAGCGGCAAAAAGCGTCTGAATGCGGAAGAAGCCGAAGAGGAAAAGGAACTGGCAAAGCTGGAAAAGGAAGAACGAAAAGGAAGCAAAGAGAGATCGAAGCTGGACGACTGACAGGGCAAGGAATGACAGATAGAACAGATTGGATTCATCCGGGCGAACGTTTAGACGACCTTCAGTTGGACGGATTGAAGATCTTACAGAATCCTGCCGGTTTCTGCTTTGGAATGGATGCGGTTCTGCTCTCTCATTTCATTCGCTTGAAGGAAGGGGAGCGGCTGTTGGACCTGGGGACAGGGACAGGAGTGATTCCGCTTCTCCTGTCAGGAAGGACAAGGAATACACACTTCACAGGACTGGAGATTCAGAAGGAAAGTGCGGATATGGCGCGCAGGAGCGTCCTTCTGAATCATCAGGAAGACAGAATTACCATCATAGAGGGAGATCTTAGGAAGGCGGATGGAATCTTTCCTGCCGCCTCTTTTGATGCAATCACTTGCAATCCTCCCTATATGGCGGCGGGGAAGGGACTGGTGAATCCGGAATCACAGAGGGCGATTGCAAGGCATGAGATTCTGTGCACCCTGCAGGATGTCGTATCTGCAGCAGCCTACCTGCTGAAGGATGGAGGACGTTTTTTTCTCGTTCATCGCCCCAGGAGACTGGTGGAGTTGTTCTGCCTTCTGGAAGCAAAGAAGCTGGAGCCCAAACGACTTCAGTTCGTGCATCCCTCTGCGGAGGAGGAGCCGAATATGGTTCTGGTGGAAGCCCTAAAAGGAGGCGGAAGGGAGCTGAGAATTCTCCCGCCAATGCTCTTACAAAGCCCAAAAAAAGGAAGCAGCGGAACATAAAAAGAGTTGCGGGGGAGAAGGAGGGACCGGCGGAGAGAAACAAAGGCTTGGGAAAAAGGGGATGAAGGAGCAAACGGATGAGCGGAACGCTTTTTTTGTCTGTGCGACACCGATCGGCAATTTAAATGACATCACACCTCGTGTTCTGCAGGCGCTTCAGAGCGCGGATCTCATTGCAGCGGAAGACACCAGAGGAAGCATCAAGCTTTTTAAATCATTTTTGATATTCACACGCCGATGGTGAGTTACCACGAGTACAATCGCTTTGAAAAAGCGGAGGAACTGATCGACAGACTTCGGCAGGGAAAGAACATTGCACTCATCACCGATGCGGGAACACCGGCGATTTCCGACCCGGGAGAAGTGTTGGTCAAAAGATGCCATGAAGAGGGGATCTCTGTTACCTCCCTGCCCGGAGCCTGTGCGGTGATCACGGCTCTGTCCCTTTCCGGCATGCCGTCCAGAAGGTTTTGTTTTGAAGGTTTTTTGCCCGGAAACGGAGAGAAAAAAGAAAGAAAAAGAATTCTGCGGGAACTGAAAACGGAAAGTCGCACCATTATCCTTTACGAGGCGCCACATCACCTCAGAATGACGTTGCGGGATCTGTATGAAGTGTTGGGAGACCGAAAGATCGCTCTTTGCAGGGAACTGACCAAGATTCATGAAGAAGTATGCAGGAACACGCTATCGGAAGCCATCGCAGCCTATGAGGAAAAAGATCCCAGAGGAGAGTATGTACTGATCGTAGAGGGCTTCCGTCCGGAAGAAAAGAGGGAAGAAGAGCAGAAAAAATGGAAGGAAGTTCCATTGTCAGAGCATCTGCAGTTCTATGAACAGCAGGGAATCGCCAGGAAGGAAGCGATGAAGCGGGTAGCTGCGGACCGGGGCTGTGGAAAGAGGGAGATTTATCAGGCTCTGCTCACGGAAGAGGGAAAAGAGAAGCGATGAGGGGAGAGTCTTTCACTGTACCACTTCTGGCAATTGGATGCGGTGTTCTCATCCTTCTTTTTCATTTCGTGTGGAAATACTTCCATACGCACTCCCTACCCATGGACGAACTGGAAGGGCATGAATTTGAATCTTACTGCGCTGACCTGTTACAGGCAAGTGATTTTCAGGATGTGCGGATCACGAAGGGGAGCGGGGATTTCGGAACGGACATCTTGGCGATCAAAGACGGCATCAGCTATGCAGTGCAGTGCAAACGATACGATAAACCGGTAGGTGTTTTCGCCGTACAACAGATTTATGCGGGAAGGGATTACTACGGCTGTATGGTTGGAGCCGTCATGACCAACCAGACCTTTACACCTGCTGCAAAGGATTGTGCGAAGAAACTGCGCATTCTCTTATGGGATCGAAGTAAAATAGAAGAAATGCAACAGTGGCAGGAGAGAGCCTTTCGCATCGGAAGAAATCATAGGAAGGGGAAGGCGCTCAGAAAAGAAATCGCTTCCATGATTGACAGTGATAGGGAGACTCTATATAATAATGAACTTATGAGAAGCGGGAGGTATTTCTATGGACGAGAAAAAAAATATTTTAACGTATGAGGGGCTGAAGAAGTACGAGGATGAACTGGAGGAATTGAAGGTTCATAAACGGCAGGAGATCGCACAGAAAATCAAGGAAGCACGCGCACAGGGAGACTTGTCGGAAAATGCGGAATATGATGCAGCCAAGGACGAACAGCGGGATGTAGAGGCCAGGATTGAGGAACTCGAGAGAATCCTGAAGAACGCAGAAGTTGTTGTCGAAGAAGAGGTTGATCTGAAGAAGATCGGCATTGGCTGCAAGGTCAAGATCCTCGATATGGCGTATAATGAAGAGATCGAGTATAAGATCGTCGGCTCCTCGGAGGCAAACAGCCTGAAGGGCAAGATCTCCAATGAATCACCGGTAGGCAAGGCGCTCCTGGGTGCAAAAAAGAACGATGTGGTGAGCGTGGAAACGCAGGCAGGTGAATTTAAGTACAAGGTGCTTAAAATCGAGAGATCGAAGGTCAGCTGAGGGAAGAAACCGGGGTCTGTGAAGGCTTCGGTTTTTTTGATGAAATGTGCAGAAACGGAGGAATCAGGTGGAAGAACAGAATCAGGGAAGACAGCAAAACCCAGTCGATCAAAATGAGAGGCAGCAGGAAGAGCAGTCACAGCAGGAAATCGGCCGTCTGAGGCAGGTCAGAAGAGATAAGCTGAAGGAGTTGCAGGAGGCGGGAGCGGATCCGTTTCAGATTGTAAAATTTGACCAGACGCATCATTCCAGGGAGATTCAGGATCATTTTTCCGAGTGGGAAGACAAAGAGGTGTCCATTGCCGGAAGAATGATGAGTAAGCGCGTCATGGGCAAGGCGTCTTTTTGCAATGTACAGGATCTGGAAGGCAACATTCAGTGCTATGTGGCCAGGGACGAGATTGGAACGGAAGCCTATCAGGCATTCAAGAAGTTTGACATCGGCGACATCATCGGGATCAAGGGTCATGTCTTTAAAACAAAGACGGGAGAAATTTCCGTTCATACCAAAGAAATCACTCTTCTTTCCAAATCGCTGCAGATTCTTCCGGAAAAGTTCCATGGTCTTACCAATACAGATCTGCGCTACAGGCAGCGCTATGTCGATCTGATCATGAATGAGGAAAGCAAGCGGACCTTTATCTTGCGATCCAAATCATTTCCTCCATCAGGCGTTATCTCGACGGACAGGGATTTCTGGAGGTGGAGACTCCCATGCTGGTGCCCAATGCGGGCGGTGCGGCAGCCAGACCGTTCGAAACCCACTACAACGCATTGAATGAAGATATTAAATTGCGCATTTCGCTGGAGCTGTATCTGAAGAGACTGATTGTCGGAGGCATGGAGCGGGTTTACGAGATCGGCCGCGTCTTCCGGAATGAGGGGCTGGACACCAGGCACAATCCGGAATTTACACTGATGGAGCTTTATCAGGCCTACACCGATTATCACGGCATGATGGATCTGACGGAAGCCATGTACCGCCATGTGGCAAAAGAAGTGCTCGGGACAACCACCATTGTTTACGGGAACGCGGCGCAGGAGGACGGGGAGAACCAATCCGAAGCAGCCGGGGGGAGAAGATAAGAAACCGGTCGTCATTGACCTGGGCAAACCGTTTCGCCGGATCACCATGGTAGAGGCGATCAAGGAAGCCTGTGGCGTTGACTTTGATCAAATTCCGGACACAGAGGCGGCAAAAAAGGTGGCAGATGAAAAGAAGATTGCCTATGAGCCACATCACAAAAAAGGCGATATCGAAAATCTCTTTTTTGATGAATTCTGCGAGCATCAGATGATTCAGCCGACCTTTGTGATGGATCACCCCATTGAGATTTCGCCTCTGACCAAGAAAAAACCGGATGACCCGTCCAAGGTGCAACGGTTCGAGCTTTATATCAACGGTGCCGAGATGTGCAACGCCTACTCCGAACTCAATGACCCGATTGACCAGAGAGAGCGTTTTGCAGCACAGGATCTTCTGGCTGCAGCAGGGGATGAAGAGGCCAATCATACGGACGAGGACTTCCTCAACGCACTTGAAATCGGAATGCCTCCGACCGGCGGCATCGGCTACGGCATCGATCGCCTGGTCATGCTGCTTACCAATTCTGCCGCTATCAGAGATGTGATTCTCTTCCCTACCATGAAGACCATCGGCAAGTCCGGCAAGGAGGGGCAGGAAACTTCGGAATCGGAAACCGGCTTTTTTTACCCCGAACGAGAAGATTGATTTCAGCAATGTGAAGATCGAGCCTCTGTTTGAAGAGCAGGTGGATTTTGATACCTTCTCGAAGAGCGATTTTCGTGCGGTCAAGATTCTGGCGTGTGAGGCTGTTCCGAAATCCAAAAAGCTGCTCAAGTTCACCCTGGATGACGGAGTACGCAAGGATCGTGTAATTCTAAGCGGAATTCACGATTACTACGAGCCGGAAGAGCTGGTTGGCAAGACAGCTATTGCGATCGTGAACCTGCCGCCAAGGAAGATGATGGGCATCGAGTCTGAAGGAATGCTGATCAGTGCGGTCAGCAACTATAAGGATTCGGATCAGGAAGAGCTTCACCTTCTGATGGTGGACAACCACATCCCGGCGGGTGCGAAGCTGTATTAAAAAACCGAGAATGAGCATAGAGGGGTATGTCGACGCAGAGGAATCTGAGGAGACATACCTCTCTTTTTGCGGGGAAAATGCCGATAACGAGGGGGAGAGAGCCTATGGTCGAGAAATGGCCGATAAAATACATCAGCGAATCGATGAACTTCATGCCGCGGACACCGTGGAACTGATGATTCAGTGGAATACCGGACGATGTCATCTCCTTACGCAGAATCGAAAGGGACAGTATGCGATGGACTTGATTCATCCGTTCAGATTGGTATTCGAGAAGAAGGAGAGGGGGATCCAAATCGTAAATATTTTGGAGATAGTCGATTATTACTAGCGATTGCAATAAAATATAGAAATGAAATAATACAACTATGGGATTCCTTGTGAGGTATTTTGAAAATGATAATGCATGATTGGAATAACGAAAAAGAGGACGTGATTCTTCTGATCCATCCGATGCTTTCGTCAGCAAACGGCATGAAGACATTTATTGCTGACATCATTGGAGAGGAATACCGTTATCTCGCACCGGATCTCTCAGCGCACGGCGATGCCGATAAGGATACTTATAAAAGTGCTGCTGACGAGGCAAAGCAGATCCATGAGTATTTGGTTGAGAAAAATATCACGGAGCTCTCACTCGGATATGGGGCTTCACTGGGCGGGGTGGTTCTTCTACAGCTTCTCAAATATGATGATATTGTATTCAACCATCTGTTTTTTGAGGGAAGCAGTTTCTACACGAACGCAAAGATGATGGAGTGGATTCTCCGCACGGTGTTTCTGTATAAACATAAGAAGGCTGTCGCAGACCCGGAGCTTAGTGTGAAGAAGATGTCCTCCATGTTTGGAGAAGAGGCCGCCCCGCTTCTGGCAAAACATTTTATTGCAATGAATAAGGAGAGTATTCGAAATATCGTTCACGACTGTGCATTCGTGGAACTGCCGTCGCTTTCCGATGATGTTCAGCGGAAATGCATCTTTGCGTACGGAGATAAGGATTTCGATTATAAGAAAGCAAAGAAGATGATTCCCAAGACCTATCCGCTCGCCCAAATAAAGGTATGGGAAGGCTACGACCATTGCCGGATGATGACGAAAGATAAGAATAATTACTGCCGGGAACTTGAGAAATGTATTCAGGAATAATAAGCAACAAAACGCCTGACTATCACCTCGATGATCAGGCATTAATCTTTTTCCGCGAAGAGCCTTCTCGGGAGCGTGACGAGCTATGAGGTATATGCTTGACACCAATATCTGTTTTGTGTAATCAAGCATAAGCCGGAAAAGGTGTTTCAAAAATTACAGACGATTCGTCCGGAGGATGTGTGTATATCATCGGTAACTTATGCCGAATTGGTGCATGGTGTAGAAAAGAGTGGCTGCTCTGAAAATTGAGGATTGGGCAGAATAATTCATTTCAGTCACAGTATGAAGAAGAGATTATGTTCTTACCTGTTTTCGTTATCCCTTTGATCGTAATTTTGATAAGGTAAAAGAAGTCTTTACTGCTGCAAACATTGAGGTGGAACTGCTGTAATTGACAGAAATTTTCGATGAATATAGAGTATAATTATAGTTGTGATTGCAAAAGCCTAAATAGGCATGAATTTTCAATGAAATGGAGCGGCTTCATGGAAATTAAGCGTGATAGCTACCTTAAGCAGTTGATTTCCTATCGTTTTGACGGATTAGTGAAAGTCATTACCGGAATCAAAAGATGCGGTAAATCCTATCTTCTTAAAAATATATACCGGGATTACTTGATTGAGAATGATGTAAAAGAAGAACAGATTATTACGATTGAGCTTGACCTTGCGAAAGATATTCAATATCGCAATCCGCTTATTCTTTCATCCTTCGTAAGAGAGAAAGTGGAAAAGAGCAAAGAGGAGTATTATCTTTTTGTTGATGAAATTCAAATGTCCGATGAGGTAGCTAATCCATATAATCCGGATGGTAAGAAAATTACTTTTTACGATGCTCTTAACGATTTGAGAGCTTTATCGAATTTAGATGTTTATGTGACAGGAAGCAATTCAAAAATGCTTTCCAGTGACATTCTTACGGAATTTAGAGGACGAAGTGATGAAATAAGAGTACACCCGCTTAGCTTTGCGGAATATTATTCTTTTGTTGGTGGAGACAAAAACGAAGCATTTGATGAATATGCATTTTATGGCGGTATGCCACTAATCCTGTCAAGACCTAATGATACTGCTAAGATGAATTATCTGAAATCCCTTTTCTCAGAAGTGTATATTAAAGACATTGTTGAACGGAAAAAAATTGAAAGACAAGATGTACTGGAACAGATATTGGATTTGCTTTGTTCTTCGGTTGGTTCATTAACAAATCCGACTAAAATTGCCAATACTTTGAAGTCAAAGCAAGGAGGGAGTGTATCTGCCAATACAATTAGGGCATATATCGGACATTTGGAAGACGCGTTCCTTTTTTCAGAAAGTCAGCGATATGACGTAAAAGGAAAATCCTATTTTGACTCGCCAAATAAATATTACTGCGAGGATATTGGACTTAGAAATGCAAGAATAGGATTCCGCCAGCAGGAAATGACACATATCATGGAGAACATCCTATATAATGAGTTGCATATCCGGCAGTTTTCTGTTGATGTTGGTGTTGTTTATGCAAGGACACTAAGCGAAAAGGGGAATTCCATTCGTACTCCAAGGGAAATTGACTTTGTCGTAAATACAGGAGGAAAACGAATCTATATCCAGTCGGCGTATGCGATGCCTACGGATGAAAAAGCGGAAGCAGAACTTAGACCATTTTCGCTTACGGGAGATTCCTTCCCTAAAATTGTGGTAAGGAAAGATATTGGGAAACGCTGGTATGATGATCACGGTATTTTGAATATCAATGTAATTGATTTTCTTTTAGATAAGGAACTTATTTAGAAAAGCGCATTTCAAGAGGACTCCCGGAAAGGGAGTCCTCTGTTGCATTTATTGTGAGAATGCGATTGATAATTGTGTGATACCATGCTTTATGGGTTTCTATATGAAAAAAATGCAGATTGGAACAAGAAAATCATATAGATGCGCAAGGGGAAATATATAGTAAATATGTGTGAATAATTGGATATTCGCTCATGAAATGTGCAGTGAAGATTGAGAAACGCTCCTATTTTGTATAAAATAAGGTAAAAGCTTTGTTGCGGAGGGATTATTCGAATGTATCTGAAAAGAAAGGTAGATGCTTTTTTAGCGGCATGGAGAGCAGATCCAAACAGAAAACCACTCATTATTAAAGGTAGTCGCCAAATTGGGAAGACAGAATCCATTCTGCATTTTGCTGCTGACCATTATGAGAACATTATCGAAATTAATTTTGTTCGTGATGAAAAATATAAGGGAATTACTGCGGAGGGTTATGAGGCTGCTGACATCATAAAGAACATCTCTTTAATTGATCCTTCAAAAAAGTTTGTGCCGGAAAAGACACTGCTCTTCTTTGATGAGATTACAGAGTTTCCGGAAATTGCCACTTCCCTTAAGTTCTTCTGTATGGACGGCCGTTTTGATGTGATTTGCAGTGGATCCATGCTGGGAGTCCATTACAAAAGAATTGAAAGCAATAGCGTAGGATATAAAAAAGACTATGAAATGTATTCTATGGATTTTGAGGAGTTTTTGTGGGCAAAGGGTTATGGAAATGATACTGTAGAAATGCTGCTTTCTCACATGAAGGAATTTACGCCTTTCAGCGAGTTGGAAATGAGTGTCTTCCATTCTATCTTTCTGGATTATAACATTCTTGGGGGGATGCCTGCGGTTGTTAAAGAGTATATCGAGAGAAATACCTTTGAAGGTTCTCTTGATACGCAAAAGCAGCTGATAGCAGACTATAAAGAAGATATTCGGAAATATGCATCCGGTATCGATCAGACAAGAATCATGAATGTGTTTAATCGGGTTGCGCCACAACTAGCAAGAGAAAATAAAAAATTCCAGATTACCAAGGTCGCTTCAGGGGCACGATTCCGTGATTATCGAGGTTGTGCGGAGTGGCTTGTGGACGCAGGAATGGTCAATATCTGCTATAATATGGAATTCCCGGAACTACCTCTTTTGGGCAATTACAATCCTGATGCGTTCAAACTGTATTTCGCTGATACCGGTTTGTTGGTATCCATGTTGGATGATGAATCGCAGGAGGATCTCAGGGCCAACAAGAATCTGGGAGTCTATAAGGGTGCGCTTTATGAAAATATGGTAGCTGAAGCGCTTATTAAACAAGGGTATAAACTGTTTTATTACAAGAAAGAGGATTCAACCTTAGAAGAGGATTTCTTTATCCGTTCAATAGCTTCCCTGATTCCTGTTGAGGTAAAGGCAAAGTGGTCGTACAAAATCAATGAAGACGCTGATTGCTTCCGATCATTACCCGGATATCAGATATGGAATGAAGTTTTCAAAAAACAATATAGGACATGAGGACTGCATCTACACATTTCCCTATTTCTGTGCATTTCTACTTAAGAGATTCATGGCAGATTTTCATGCAAAAGAAGAGAAATAGAAAAACAATCGGAACGGAGGAATCAAAGGAAAGATGCGCAACTTGGAATGCTCTGAGAGAAAAATAGAATTTGATTATAAAAGTGGAACAGGCGTTGATTATACTTCCGCCTATAAGAAATTTGTAGGAAAAGACAAAGTCGTATTCAGTAGAGCCGGTTTTTCAGGTCAGCATACCATATCCATTCAGTGGGCCGGCGATCAGCAGTCCAGACCGGAAGAAATGAAGAGCGTTCTAAAAGCCGGACTATCGGCAGCAGCTTCCGGAATTCTATTCTGGGGTTTTGATATTGCCGGATTTGCAGGGCCATTGCCTTCCATGGATTTGTATAGACGAGCGACACAGTTTGCATGCTTCTGTCCCATCATGCAGTGGCATTCCGAACCGGAGGGGGGTCAGTTCAAAGACTTAATGGCAGGAAGCAGCGGGGAGAATGAGAGAAGTCCCTGGAACATTGCGAAGGTATACAATTGCCCCGAGTTTATAGATGAGATGCGCTATTGGCACAAGCTTCGTGAAGAGTTTAGGCCTTACATCTATGCGACTGCAAAGAAGTGCGTTAAAGAAACACACCGATGATGCGTCCGCTCTTTTATCAATTCCCGGAGGATGAGAATGGTTTGAATTGCGAGGATGAATACATGTTTGGGGAAGATTACCTGGTCGCTCCATTCATGGAGGAAGATCAGACCCGCAGAGAGGTATATCTACCGGAAGGGAAGTGGAAGGATTTTTTTACAGGAGAAGTTTTCAAAGGAGGGCAGGTAATTCTCTCGAGTGAGGGTGGGAAGATACCTGTATTTATTCAAATATAAACCGGGTGCACTGTGGGCAGAGTAGGGGGCATAGATGAAAGAGCGTGTTTACGGAGAAAAAGTCAGCATCGACACAGAAAATACCGTTTCTTTTTATGATCAAAGAGCCAAGACGATCAATAACAGAAAGCAAGAATATACGACGGTTTTACTGGGCGATCAAGACCCGGATTTTTCCGTTAAGTGGGATGCGTATGAGAAGCAATTGATCCTTCCCAGGTTAAAGCTCAATCAAGACAAGGTGATTCTGGATATCGGCTGTGGAATGGGAAGATGGGCAGAGGCGGTTGTGGATCAATGTAAGGAATATTACGGGGTGGATTTATCTTCGGAACTGATTGCCGTGGCAAAGAAGAATATCAAGAATGAGAACTGCCACTTTTATACCATGTCGGTTGTCGATGCAGTTTCCAATCCGAAAATCACAGCTCGGAAATATGATATTGTGCTGGATGTCGGTGTTTCCATGTATATCAATGAAGAAGAGTTGAAGGAATGTTATCGGGGCTTAAAGCAGTTGGCGGATTGGGATACCCTGTTTTATTTTGAAGAGAGTGTCGGAAAAAAGGAAAGAATTACCCTAAACCATATATGGTCCGACAATTTAAATGCCTATTATAGCGCAATCTATAGAACACGGGAAGAATATAAAAGTCTTATTGAGGAGTGCATGAATGGCGTGGAGTTTATCGAGGAAGGGTATCTCCATTGCCTTGATAAGGAAGAACATGCGGAAACAAGCCACTGGTATGCGCTGTTTCGATTGAAAAAAGATTGTGATTTGGGATGAAGAGAAGGTAGAGATTTTCGCTTGAATTTCTGACAGGGGCCACACATACCAGGCCTTATGCACAGGATCTTGCGCAAAAGAAGTTGGAGGAGCATCTAAAGTCGAAAGAGGCGGGAACGATATTTGAAAACTATTTGCCCAGACGCCAGACCCTGGAAAATCAGAGAATCAGAAAGTACGGGGACCTCACCTCTCTTCAGACAAAATACAAAGAGGGAGAACCTGGAACGGGAGATGCTTCTGGGAGGAGAGTTCGATGCGGTGATTTCTTACATGCTCGAACATCATTGTAAACTGGAGCAGGAAGCCGTGGAGTGCGAATAGAAAAACAGAGAACGGAGGATGGGGAAGATGAAGTTGGCAATTGCATTATCGGAGCGGGCGGATCTGCAGAGACGAATTTCTGAGATCAATACCCGGCTGAATCGCAACGCAAAGGTGCAGGAGGGAGAAGTGCCGTCGGAAGAGCCCGCCTCTCTTTTGCAGGAGCTGGATGATTGCCTGACCCGGTTGGAGACGTTGATTGTCAGGATCAACCGCACCAATCAGGCCACCATACGGGATGAGCGCAGCATTGCGGATCGGATTGCAGAGAGGGACTGTCTCAGGCAGCGCATTCAAATCATGCGGGATTTCCTCGGTGCTGCCAGTGACAAGGTGGATCGTTATTCCAAGACGGAAATCAAAATCCATAGCACCGTGGATGTGGCAGCTTTGCAGAAAGAAATCGACACCTATTCCAGGACGCTCAGGAAGTTAGAGGAAACCATTCAGGAACTGAACTGGACCACAGAGCTGATGGAATAAAAGGATGTGAGTATAAAAAGAATTTCCTAAAAGGAGGCTTGTATCATCCAATAGAGCAGGTAGTCTGTCCGGGCGGGTATGATCTCTCGCGATTGAGAATGAATCGCTATGGCAGTATGTCGGGCGCATACACAGGGGTTCGAACCCTCTTTTTACAACGTATGCCCAGTAACCATACAAAGGTAAATGGTATCCATTATTCTTAGTACCGAATACCGACGAACAGACGAGGGTGGGATAGGGGAAATCTAGTTGTAAATGATGTTTGAAAGGCGTGGGTAACCATCTTTCCCGCACAGTTGGCCGGGGAAAGATGGTTCTGAAAAGAGTTGGGAGAAAAGAATGCTTTTCGGCAGCCGGGCCTTTAATACACCTTTACCTGACAAGAGCGCAGTGTTTCCAGCGCAGCCTCGTGTTTTTCCTTTGTCACCCCGGCACAGCAACTGCTGTCTACGGAAAGGGGTACTTCCGGGAGAAAAGCTTTTAGCAGAAGCGCATTGGATACCACACAGATATCCGTACAGAGCCCGATGAGCTCGATGGAAAGGGAGTCGTTTTCGGTGCTCTGCTCAGCATATAGATTCTTTAAAGCTCTTGTTAAATCCAGACTACCGAAACTTCCTTTCTCAAAAAAGTGATCCGGAGGAATGAGCCCTTGCAGGGAAGCATCCAGCTCCCAGCCCTCGGTACCTTTGATGCAGTGAGGGACAGGAAGATTCTGTCCTTCCTGGCTGGAGAGATAATCGTCTGTATGGGTGTCCAGTGTCGCATAGATGTTCTCCTTGGGATAGGAGAGAATCTTTTGTCTCACCTTCTCTACGATGTCTCTGGCCTCCTGTGTGCCGAGCGAGCCGTCAATAAAGTCCTTTTGCATATCGACTACAATCAGAATCTTCTTCATCTTCCTGCCTTTCTAAAGCCGTGTAAGGTGCTGCGCCAAGATGGTAAATCAGTGATTGGTTCAAAGAGCCTGTGAAATGAGGATGCTCTCTGTGCGAGTATACACCCGGAAGAGGGTTCCTGCCAGAGGGATCGGTTGACATAGAATTCTATTGCCATTTTTGAAAATATGCTATGCTGTAATTGAAAGAGCCCACCACGCATAAGGCGGAAACGTACTGCGGACCACGGTGGGACTTTTTATTTCTGGAGAAATGCGATGGTTCATTTAAAATCTGCTCTTACTTATGAAGAACAAGTAGAGCACCTCATTAAAGTGCACAATCTTTCCATTCATGATACGGAAAAAGCGGTTCGTACTCTGCAAAGAGTCAATTATTATCGTTTAAGTGCATATGGTATTGGGCTTACACAGAAAGAAAATTCTGAAAAATACAGAGATGGGATTTCCTTAGAGCACATTCACAGACTTTATAAATTTGACAGTATGTTCCGAAACAGGCTCATCCATGTAATTGAGCATATGGAAATACAGCTTCGGACGAAAATTTCATATCATCTCGCACTTAAATTTGGCCCAGAAGGATATATGGATCAGACCAATTTCCTTGATAAAAAAACGAAATCTGGGGAGTCAGTACATTCAATCATCATCAATAACTTTTGGAAAGAGTGTGGACATCAGAAAAATGCCCCATTTGTAAAACATCATATGCATAAGTACGAGGGACATTTTCCAATTTGGGTAGCGGTTGAATTGTTTACTTTCGGAAATCTTTCATCTCTCTACAGCATAATGAAGAAAGAAGATCAGCAGGTGGTTGCTGACCTGTACAACACAGATCGTAAATACCTCGGAAGCTGGATACTTGCTCTTGTAGAAATAAGAAATATCTGTGCTCATTATAGCCGGTTATACAACATGCCACTAAAGCAGACTCCGTATCTGTACTCCGAATATCGGAAATATCGTAGAGGATCTATGAACAAGATTTCCCTGTTCTGCTTGTAATCAAACGCATGCAAGATGACAGAGATCTGTGGAAGTCGTTTGAAAAAAATCTTGAGGGTCTGTTTGACGAATACAGAGATGTTATTAACCTTTCCTTTATAGGTTTTCCAAAAGAATGGAAATTGGTATTGTCAGAATAGTCACATCACACAAAATATAATTATTAAAGGCGTCCTTAAACAGAGTTCCTTCCTTTTTTCTCCACAGTGAGATTGTCACAAACTGAGATGTGGGCATATGATATAATTGTGCAAAATATAAAATAGAGGATGAAGGAGAAAGAAAAATGAATAAAAGATATTATGCAGCAGGACTGCTTGTAGCACTGGGATCGGTCGTCCTGATCGGTTGCGGCACCGGTCAGACCGGTATGGGAAGTGCGGATAAGACAGAGGGAATGGCAAGCGAATTGAGTGGAAGTGCAATGAGTGCGGAGAAGGTAGCAGGCGCAGGGGAGATGGCGTCAATGGGCACGGGGTCTTCTGAGAAAGAGGTCGAAGAAAGTGCGGATGCACAGACGGATGCGAGCGTGCAGAACATTGATCAGGAAACGGCAAAAAAGATGATGGAGAAGGATGACGGACATATCATCTTAGATGTCAGGACAAAGGAAGAGTATGCGGCAGGCCACATTCCGGGAGCGATCAACTTGCCAAATGAGGACATCCAGGACCAGAAGCCGGAGGTTTTGCCGGATACGGATCAGATCATCCTCATCTACTGCCGTAGCGGACACCGTGCAGGCCTGGCAGCAGAAAGCTGGCAAAGCTGGGATACAAAAAGCTTTATAACTTCGGTGGTGTGAATACCTGGACGGGAGAGCTGGTCAAGTGATTCTCCCATGAAAGAGATTAGAAAATCTTTCTCGAAATGAGATCGTGGTAATTCTCTTTTAAAGCCGGATGGAATGATGCGATCGATGCAATCACCGATCAGGATCCATCTTACTCTTGACGAATCGGACGAGGTTTGGCACCATGGAGAGGAAAGGAGTAATGGAGATGAAAAATAAATTTAAATGGCATAGTTTCTGGGCTTGCCTTGCACTGATTGGGATTGTGGGCGCAATGATCAGCGGACACCGGATGATTCACAAACCCGGAGATAAGAGCAGCGAGTCATAAAACGCAGCGAGGTCAAAAAATGGCGCATGCAGGAGCGCGGTAAGTGTAGCAGCGCAAGAAGTATGAAAACGCATGAAGTATGACAAAGTAAGAAGTATGACAACGCATGAAGCACGACAACGCATGAAGCAAAACGACAGGGACGATTGCAGAGAAGGCAATCGTCCTATTTTTTTAGAGAAGATTCCGCAAGGCGACGTAGAGGAGGGTGCCGGCAAGGACGGAGAGGATGGTATTCTTTTTCCAGAGATGAATGAGAGCGGTAAAGAGACAGCCGGCGACCAGGGAAAGGCGAAGAGAGGTGCCTCCCGTCACGATGCTGCGGGTAGAGTAGATGAGCAGGATCGCCATGATGGAGGGAGGCAGCAGTTCTCCCAGTCTGGATAGGGAGGGAGACAATTTTTTCCCACGCAGAGCCAGAAACGGAAGCGATCTCCAGAAGTAGGTGACCAGAATGCAGAGGAAAAGGGCAATCAGGGCAGAAGATTTACTCATGCGGAACCTCCTTTTGTGCGGGGGGCATTGGCGGATTTCTTTTCCCGTAGATCAAAAGAAGGACGCAGCTTACGAGGAGGGAGGGGAGAAGGAAACGCTCCGGCCCCAGGATGCATAGGAATAAAAGGGAGAGGGAAGCGCCGATCATGGCCGGGAGGCGATTGTCTGCGTTCTTCCACTGGTCCAGAACAATGGTGACAAAGAGAGAAGTCAGGGCAAAGTCAATCCCCTTGATGGACGACGGGATGAAGTCGCCGGCAAAGCACCCGGCCATCGTTCCGAGAATCCAGGAGAGGTGGGCGAGGGTTCCCATCATCAGCTGCGCTCTCACCGGCTCCACCCCTTCGGGATAATCTCGGATCGAACTGAAAAGGGCATAGGTTTCATCGGTCATGATGTGGATCAGATAAGGCTTTGTTCGCCCGGCCTTCCGAAAGCTGTTAAGAAAAAGAAATCCCGTAAAACACCTGCCTGCTGGACAGGAAGAGGGCGGTGATGAAAACGGTCAGAATAGGTGCACCGCCACTTAGAAAGGAAACGAGGACAAATTGCAAGGCGCCGGTATAGAGAAAGACGGACATTGCAAGCGCCCAAGAAAAGCCCCAACCCGCCTGGCGCATCAAAAGACCGAAGGCGGTTGCAACGAAAAAGTAGGAGATCATAATCGGAAGCGTTTTATAAAAGGCGAATCGAAGCGTTTTTTGCATGACTTGCAGTATGAGGGAAAAGAGGATTTCTGTCAATCGGGAAGGCACATTTTTCAGGAAGCTTACACGCAGGCGAGGTGGTGCAAAATGCAATTCGTATCTTGTACCGATACGATACAAGAAGCGTAGAGGCGGGATTTTACTTAGAAGTGACATTTTAGAAGTGACAAAATGTCACTTCTTATAGAAAAACTGAATCGTATTGAGAGCACCGTTTGGAAGATCAAGAAATAATCATTTAAAGGAGAAAAAACGAGCGAGAAGGAACAAATCGAAACTTAGAACCATTATTTAGAGAAAAAGTCTCTAAATGAGTAAAAAATATTGAATGTCGGCAGTAGAAACAATATAATGAAAGCGCACCTTGAAAGGAGGCGCTTATTATGTTGGTCAAATTATCTGTAGAGAACTTTAAATCTTTTGATCAGAAGGAAGAATTATCCATGATTTCTTCCAGTAAGATGCAGGGAAATAAGAGTCATCGCGTGAAGATCAAGCAGACGCAATTGCTGAAAAATGCAATTGTTTATGGAGCAAATGCTTCCGGTAAATCCAATCTCGTGGAGGCATTTGCTTTTATAAAACATGTTTTGATGGAAGGACTGCCGGTTGGATCAACAAACGATTTCAGCAGGAATCGTCAGGAGAATAAAAATCGTGACAGCGTATTTGAAATCCAATTTACAGTAGGTGATATTTTTTATGCCTATGGTTTCTCCGCAATACTCAGTCAAAGAAAGATTACGGAGGAATGGTTGTATGAACTGATGCAGGACGGAAGTGCGCACCAGCTGTTCTTAAGGGAAGGTAGCGCTGCACCGGTTCTTGGTGAAAGGGTAAAGCTGTCAGCCTCTGAGAAGAGCAGATTCCGTGTCTATTCAGAGGACTTTGCCGGACAGGATGCACAGCTGTTTTTGACGGAAATGAACCGTGGAAAGAGATATCCGGAAAATTCGAAGATGATATTTTTTGTAGATGCTTTCAGCTGGATCATGAATCACATCATTGTTATCAATCCTGACATTGGTATATCAAATACGGAAGCGTACTATAATGATGAGTCCCTGGATCATATCAGTAAACTGATTCAAACCTTTGATACCGGAGTTACTGAAATAAAGACAAGGAAGATCACAATCGACGAGATGGGCAAGATGATTCCAGCAGAAGTTGTTCAGGGTATTTTTTCCCAACTAAAAGCACAGCTTCAGATGAGCAACCTTTCAAGTATGCAAATGACCTGGAGGGTGGGGGAAGGATTCTTCAACATACGCATGAAAGAGGGGGAAGAACCCGAGATTTCCACTCTTGTACTCAGGCATGGAAAATCAGTGTTTGACTTCAGTTTTTCCGAGGAGTCGGATGGAACAAAGAGGTTGTTTGATTTGATAGATATGCTGCTCACAGAGCGTCCGGATACAGTGTTTGTTGTGGATGAGTTGGAGCGCAGCTTGCATCCAAAGCTTACAGAACATTTCCTGAGACTTTTTATGGAGGCTCATGATGGTATGAGAATGCAGCTTGTCTTTACGACACATGAGGATACAATCATGGATCAGAGTCTTTTCCGCAGAGATGAGATATGGTTTGTGGAAAGAAACGCTGATAATGCCAGCAAGATTTATTCTCTGGACAGATTCAAGGAAAGATATGACAAGAAACTGAGTAAGGCCTATCTCGAGGGAAGATATGGAGCGATTCCTGTGTTCAGGCAGTTTTCTTTTCGGAAGGGAGAATAAAATATGCCTGTGCATACATACACGAATTGGAACCAGCGCCCATCAGATCAGGAAGAGCAGATAGAGCCATTTAGGAAGTATTTCTTTATTTGCGAGGGTGCAAATACGGAGACTTTCTACTTTGAGCATCTGATCGATTTAAGAAAAGAGTTGGGAATCCATCCATTGATCGATATCAGGTTATGGGAAAAAAACAGAAGAAGACAAAAATATTTCCTTTGCCAAAAGGCTTGTTGAGTTTGCTGAAGAACAAAAACAGAATCCGGACAATGGCTTTGACGCTGAGAGAGATAAGATGATCATTGTTTTTTTGACGGCGATATCTTTGAGGAAAAGGTTCAAGGATATGATGAGCTGATTGCGGCAATCGAGAAAAAATGATATAGCCGCGGTGACCAATCCCAATTTTGAACTTTTCCTGATACTTCATGTGGAGGGGAGCTATGGAAAGTACATCAAAGGCCATGAGAAAGAGTTTCTGACAGTAGACGATGGTGGTAGATACAGTCATGCTTATTTTGTTCTTCTTGAGCTTACAAAGATGAATGCAAAAAAGAATCCGGCGATAGGAAATCTTGCTGAGAATGTGCTTGTGGCAATAGAGCAAGAGAAAAAACTGAATCAGGAAATTCACAATCTAAAGGGAAATGTAAGCAGTAATGTTGGAAAGATTATCGAGGAAATAATAAACGAGAAGCCGGATATTTAAGGCAGAGTAAGTGTGGAAGTAGTTTTTCCTAGAAGATTAAGAACATGAGAGAAATCGCAGCATCCAGCCCGGGGGATTTTTTAAAAGCATTTCCGGATGGAGCAATCATCGATGAAGCACAGAAGGTACCGGAAATTTTTGATGCCATCAAGCTTGTGGTGGACAGTGGAGAATATCAGCCTGAAAAATACATTCTTACCGGGTCCAGTCAGTTTCGATTAAGAGAAAACATTACGGATCGCATGGCAGGAAGGATTGCGCTGCTCATATGTTTGCAAATATGCGCATTCAGAAGCGGTCAGCTGGTCAATTATGATGACATTTCCAGAAATATCGGTGTTTCTGCCGTTACCGTAAAATCGTGGTTATCTATATTGGAAGCCTCCTATGTCATTCATTTTTTGGAACCGAATTCCAGCAATTTAGGAAAAAGTATTATCAAAACACCGAAACTTTATTTTATCGATTCCGGACTCATGTGTTATCTGCTTCGCGTGGATACCAAAGAAGAGCTTTTACTGGATGACCACAAAGGGGCTGCGGTTGAGACGATGGCTGTCTCGGAACTTCTAAAGAGCAGGTGGAATACCGGGAAAAAGGCGAACCTGACTTTTTACAGAGATAAAAACGGTTTTGAGGTAGATACCATTGCAGATTGGAAAAAGAGTTATACGATCGAAGTGAAGAGCAGTAGCGATCCGGAGAAAAAGATGTCGTCCAGCGTCCGAAAATATGTTAACCTGCGGTCCGATGGGACTGCTGGTCAGGTGTATTATTTAGGGGACCTGACCTGTGAGGTGGACGGCGTGAAATATGTATCCTGGAAGGACTGGGGCGCGTGAGAGCTTAGGCGGGTTCTGATCAGTGACAGTTTATCATACAGAAAGCATACGACCATGAGGGAGTACGACTACCCACATGGTCGTTATTTTTATGCCGGCTGGGGGGCAGGGGAGTAAGATCGTTGTCATAAGGTGGCAGAGATCTCTAAAGATGAATGTTATAAAAGTATTCGTTTATGAGAAGGGTTGAGAATGAGGCAGCAGATCGGAAGTAGGGTCTACTGCTTTTCAATTTATTAAAGTTTAAGAGAGTCCTTAAGCGCGGGAGTACTTAGTATATGCGAGCAAGAGTGAAGAAAATAATAGAATCATACCGGTGCCCTAAGCTAAGACGAATTGTATTAGTGGGGGACATCGAGGTGTGGGAATGGACTTGGATTATCTAATGTGAACAATAATGAAAGTTTGTGATTGAGCAAATCAAACAAATCGAAACAAATTTCTTTGTGAATCGGTTGCAAAACAAAGGACAATAAATGATAAAAATAACGAAAGAATAAACGATGGAAATATATAAATTGACGAAAATATGGGGGAGTAACATGATAATAAGTTGAATTAGATAAGATAATCAGAATTTGCTGAGAATAATTAAGTTATATTGCAAATAATCAAAAATTCCGTAACCAAATGATTGTGAGGGTTAACATGAGAATCGTGATTGGGTGCGATCCAAATGCAGAATTCGGAAAAAAAGAAATTTGTACATATATCAGAGAGAAGGGATATGGGGAGATTACGGATTTGGGTAGTGAAGATCCTATTTACGCCAACGTTGCAATAAGAGTCGGAGAGATGGTAGCAGGTGGAGAATATGACTGTGGAATATTAATGTGTGGAACAGGAATTGGAGTGTCTATTGCAGCTAATAAGGTGGAAGGTGCCTATGCTGCACTCTGTGCGGACGTATATTCTGCACAACGCGCAAGATTGAGCAATGATGCAAATATTTTATGTATGGGTGTATTTACGACAGGGAACGCTGTAAGAAAACTGATTGTAGATGCGTTTCTTGCAGAAAAGTTTATTCATGGGTGCCCATCACAGGCTAAAGTGGATCGATATAAAGAATATGACAGGATTAAAAGGCAAGGTGTGAAAGATTTGCAAGGGGGCTAAGACAATGAAGTATCTTCTAGGAATTGATTATGGGACGGGGGGAGCAAAAGCCTGCATTACAGATGAAGAGTTGAATGTACTGGCTTATGCATTCAGAGAATACGCAATTGTCACCGCTCAACCAGGGTGGTCTGAGCATTATGCAAGCAATTACTGGCCGATAACATGCGATCTGATTCAAGAGTGTCTAAAGAAAAGTAAAGTAGATCCCACCTCAATTGTCGGGATCTCCACATCAGCTGCTCTGCCTTCCTTTGTTATGGTGGACAAAGAAGGTCACGTCATAGGCAATGCATTTAATTTGATGGATCGAAGAGCAATCAGAGAGATTGAGTATGTAAAAGAAAAAGTTGGCGAAAAAAGGATATTGGATCTAACAGCGAATCGGCTTGAAGATCAGCCATCTTTGTTAAGTCTGCTCTGGGTAAAGAATAATCGTCCGGAGGAATATCGGAGAATTCATAAAATTCACACGATCAGCAGTTTTATTAAGTACAAGCTGACCGGCCAGGAGAATATCAATTACAGCGAGGGACCGCTCTATGGCCTGGCGTATAACATAAGGAATAATCGGTTCGAAAAAAATATTTTAGACTGTTTGGGAATAGACCTATCGATTTTACCCAACATAGTGGCTTGTGATGAGGTGGTTGGTTATGTAACGAAAAATGCTAGTAGCGAGACGAGACTTGCCGTTGGAACTCCGGTTGCAGGGGGGGCAGGTGGATGCGTGCGCAGGGTGGCTAGGGGGAGGTGCCACCAAAGTTGGAGACGTCCAGATGAATCTGGGGACATGCGGTAACTTTGGCGTAATTCATGATAGTAAAGATTTTATGGATTCAATGATTAATTGCGCCTATACAGTGGATTCGAAAAAAAAACTTTGTTGTGATTCCCACTACTACTACGGGAGGACAATTGATCAGGTATATGAGGGATCAATTCTCGCCGTTAGAAAGAGCGGTCGAGAGGGAAGCAGGGATAAGTGCTTATGATCTGCTGAATTATGAAGCAGAAAAAGTTCCTGCCGGATGTGAGGGATTGATCGTTCTCCCTTATTTAATGGGGGAACGAACACCCTTATGGGATGTGTCAGCAAGAGGGGTTGTATTTGGATTATCTCTAAACCACGGAAAAGGACATGTGGTCCGTGCCATGATGGAAAGCGTGGCGTTTGCGTTATATAGTTCGTACGAATTATTAAAAGACAAGCTAGAAATTATCAACTATCCGATTGTCATGAATGAAGGTGGTGCGAAAAGTGTGCTTTGGAGAAGGATCATAACAAATGTATTTAATGTTCCTACTGTCTTGCTGAAAAATAGGACAGGTGCACCCTATGGAGATTGCATTCTTGCAGGGAAAGCAGTTGGGGTGTTTAAAGATTTTGCAGTTGCAACAGAACATGCTGAGTATGTCGAGATGATGGAACCGGATCAAAAAGCTCATGAAGTGTATATGAATTATCATAAGCTATTTAAAAAGCTGTACACAGATCTAAAGGATGACTTCAAGGAACTATCGGTGCTGAGAGAGGTATAAAACGTATAGGGTATAGGTGGGGGAAGAGATGGATAGAGCATGCTTTGGTTTACTGGTAACAACAAGGGGGTTCTTTAATCCTGCAATTGCCAAGATCGGAAGACAAAGACTGATTAGTAAGTTGCAGGAAAAGGGGCACCAGTTAGTGGTGTTGAGCGAAGAGGAAGGAAAGTTCGGCTGTGTAGAGTCCTACGATGATGCTCTCGTTTGCGCGAATAAATTTAAACAATACAGAGACGAGATAGATGGAATTTTAATTAGTGCGCCGAACTTTGGAGATGAAGTAAGTACAGTGAATGCAATTCGATTGTCGGAGCTGGATGTACCAATCATGGTGCATGCATTTGACGATGAATTAAATCACCTCGATTTAGCGAACCGAAGAGATTCATTTTGTGGGAAGCTGTCGATCTGTTCAAACTTGAATCAGTTTGGCATCAAGTTTACGAATACCCACTTGCATACCTGTGATCCTGATAGTGATGAGTTTATGAATGATCTAGATTATTTTGATTCGGTTTGTAAGGTGAGAAGGGGACTAAGGGGGGGCAAGAATTGCGCAGTTTGGCACTAGACCGGCAGCATTTCAAACAGTTAGATTCTCCGAGAGATTGCTAGAAAGATCAGGAATTACGGTTATACCAGTTGATCTAGCAGAGGTAATAGAACGGTCAAAAACCATGAAAGATCATGATCAAATTGAGAAGGTGGTCAACGAAATCAGAGATTATGGAAATGTTCCTACCTGCATATCAGAGGATAATGTACAGAAGTCAGCAAAGTTATTTTTAACTATTCGAAAATTCATGGAATTAAATCGTTGCGATGCAGGAGCTTTCCAGTGTTGGGATTCTATTCAGAAGTATTATGGGTGCGCATCTTGCTTACCAATGAGCATGTTGAGTCAGATTGGTAAATCCATGTCGTGTGAGACAGACGTGATGGGAGCAATTTCCATGTTGGCATTACAATATGCATCGGGAAGTGCATCCGCATACTTAGACTGGAATAATAACTATGCAAATGATCGAAACAAATGCATTATGATTCACTGCGGAAATTACCCCAAGGACTTCTTTGCCAGAGAGATTGAAATTTCTAATCTGGATATTTTAGGTGCGTCACTCGGAGAGGAGAAATGCTTCGGGGCGTGTAAGGCGGTGGTAGCACCGGGACCCATTAGTTATGCAAAAGTGACTACCGATGATATAGCCGGAGAAATCAAAGCGTATGTGGGAGAAGGAAATGTAACGGATGATCCGGTTGATACGAAAGGGGCTCCTGCGGTGGTTCATATTCCAAACCTTCAGCAACTTATGAACTACATCTGTATGAACTCATTTGAACACCACGTTGCGATGAATCGTTCAAATGTAGCTGATGCTCTGAAAGAGGCATTGCAGAATTATATGGGATGGAGGGTTTATAGACATCATTAATCCGGGGTCTCTGAGCTGGCATACCTAAAGGATAAATAATTGGAGGGGAAAATGATATACAAGCTGTCTGAATTACAAAAAATTGCAAGAGAGAATAGATTTGCAATCCCTCACGTATTGGGAGGGAATCTTGAAATGACCTATGGGGCAATTAAGGCCGCACAGGAGATGGAATCTCCACTAGCGCTTGGATTTGCACCCGAAGTATTTGCAAGCCTACCAATGGCTATGGTGATGCCTGCAATTATGAACGCAGCTCGTGAAGCCAATATCCCGATTGCGGTTCAGTTAGAGCATGGCAAGAGTTATGAACAGGCAGCAGAAGCAATTTCGCTTGGAGCCATTTCTGTAATGTATGACGGTTCAGACCTAACCTATGAAGACAATGTGAGAAACACGGCAGAAGTTGTAAGGATGGCGCACGCTTTTGGAGCCTGTGTGGAGGCGGAGTTGGGACATGTGGGTGGTTCTGCAGTTAGGGGAACGTCTAACACATCTTTAGGAAAAAAGACGGATCCTGATCTGGTAGTAGACTTTGTAAAGAGAACGGGAGTAGATACGCTGGCGGTTTCATTTGGAAATGTGCATGGTCATTATCAAGGGCCGGTTGATATTGACACCGATTTGGTCCGAATGATCACAAAGGTCACGGATGTTCCATTAGTGATGCATGGGGGATCTGGTCTTCCGGATGAAGTATATAGGGGAATTGTAGAAGCAGGAATCAGTAACATTCATTTTTATTCCGGTGTTGTCAAAGATATATGGTCGGAGCTGAAAAGGAAAGTCGGACCGGAAGATTTGTTCCCTCCTTTTCACGAGATTGTGTCATACAATATTGATTTTTTTGAAGAGAAGACAAAAAAAATAATTCAATTGCTGGGAAGTGAGAATATGATCAAGTGCTTCAGTTACTAGAAAATATTTTAATCCTATTTAAAAGAGAGGGGGAAGGCAATGATGGGCAAGGAGTTCAAAATGTCAAAAATTCTGTCGGTAGTTGTGCTCTCAGCAACTATGATTTTGATGGGATGTGGAAGCAGTTCACAACCCGGACAGGCTGAGGGGAGTCATAGTGCAGGAGACAAGCCTGTAACCATACGGTTTGCGCATGGATGGGCAGCCTCTGGAGATACTGCTGTGGGCGCAGAGTACATAAAAAAATTTAAGGAAGACAACAAGGATACAATCAATTTGGTGGAGGAAGTGGTGGCGGGAGATGAAATGCTAACCAAATAAAGGTAGATCTTGCCGCAGATAATCTTCCAGATGCATGGATGTACTGGGGATCTATGGTGGACTGTGGAAGTTTGATCAGGTCGGGACTATTGGCGGATGTCGGAGAATACTTCAAGGAGTCCAAAACTGCAAAAATGAGTGATTACCCAGAATCTATGTTCGATTCGTTTAAGTTTAACGGAAAGGCATATGGAATCCCGACTGAATCCTACGTTGGATTTTGGTTTTGCAATAAAGAGCTCTTTGAGAAGTACAATTTGGATTATCCCAAAACGTATGAGGATCTGATCAAAGTAGCGAAAGTCTTTCACGAAAATGGAATTGTCCCACTTGCAATGGGAAGCAAAGGAGGGAACCCCTCACACTTTTTCTTGAGTGAACTATTTTGTCAGTACAAAGGTGCGAAAGAAAATTTCGCAAGGCTGTCCAATGAATGGAAAATTGACGACGCAAATTTTAAAAAGGTTGCCGATCTCATTTTGGATATGAAAAAAAAACAATGTGTTTCCATCAGATACAGTTGCAAACGGAGACTGGGGGCCCAGCTTTGCATTGTACAACGAAGGAAAGGCGGCAATGGTTTATACCATGACATGGATGCTCACCGCATTAAGTAGTGAGACAGAAGCTAAGACGGTACTTATTAATGCACCTCGTTTGCCCGGTGCAGATGTGGACCCTTCCACGTTTGTAAGCAGCAATAGCACATACGGAATGGTAATAAACGCTAAGTCCTTTGCAGACCCTGTAAAAAGGAAGGCACTCGTTAAATTGGCGGATATGTTTACATCCGACGAGTGGGTAGAAAATATGTTCTATAAAACCGGAATGCTCAATGCAAAGACGATTAAGATTGATGAAAGTAAAATGACGAAGCCAATTCTTTTTACAGTGGTTGATGATGCCAGTAAGAAAGAAAAGATGTCCTGCCATTGGCTAGCTTATCCTGATGGGGAACCGTTTTATTACTTTACAGATAGGTTAGATGAGCTATTTGCGGGCTCTATTTCGGCAGATGAATTTGTGAGTCGATGCCAGAAGTCGTTAGATGAGGCAAAAGAGGAACAGTAAGAATATGCGCAAGAGCAGGAGACCACTATGAAAAAGATGGGCTTAAAGAAGGGGGATATATTTTTTTCAGCGGCATTTCTTAGTCCGGCACTGATATTGTATATGGGACTCATCATACTTCCTATTCTAATGTCCGGTTATATTTCGCTGACCAAGTGGAACGGAGTCGGTATACCGGAATTTGTCGGACTGAGAAATTTTAATAAAATTTTTCACGATTTGGATTATTGGACATCCTTCACAAACACCTTACAAGCCATAGTTTTCTCCCTGCTCTTGCAGTTGCCGCTGGGTTTGATATTTGCGTATCTACTCAGCAGAATAAAACTGGGATATAAATTTTTTCGATCGATATATTTTCTTCCAACAGTCATATCGCCTACGGCAATTGGAACAATGTTTCTGATTCTGTTTAATGGGAATCTTGGGCCGTTAAATACTTTTCTGCGAAATGTAGGGCTTCCGACTCGGGATTGGCTTTCGGATCCCAAAACGGTTTTGTATGCAGTGATGTTTCCGATGATTTGGCAGTACATAGGCCATTACGTCATTATTTTCCTTGCGGGAATACAGTCGATCCCCGAAGATATTTTAGATAGTGCGAGAATTGACGGAGCGAATTCATCCACTATCTTTTTCAGAATCATTATTCCTATGTTGAGAAATCTAATCGGCGTCTGTATTGTACTTTGTTTTACTGGAAGCGTAAAGGCTTTCGACCAAGCATATGTGATGACAGGAGGCGGACCTGGAGTAAAATCGTCCTATCTTGCCGTTCGAATGTATGAACGGGCATTCACTAACAATAAATTGGGAGAAGGGACAGCAATAGCCATTACAATGCTCGTGTTTTCACTGGTGTTCACATTAGTCTTCAACAAGCTGAATGATCATGACAGTATCGAGTATTGAGATTGCAAATAGAAAAGGATTTTACGATGAAGAAAAAACTGAATTTGGGTTATTGGAGTCCTTTGAAATACCTTGTTCTAATATTTGCTGCGGGCTTGTGTTTAATCCCATTCATATGGGTGGCTTTAAGTTCCGTGAAGGAAGATGGTGAAATCTACAGCAATTCGTTTGGCCTGCCGAAAGTCTGGGTTTGGAAAAACTATAGTGATGCTTGGAAGGGTGCGCAGGTTGCACTTAGCTTCATGAATAGCATTGCATATTCATTCGTGGCGGTTGGAACTCTGATTTTAATATCATCAATGGCTGCGTATATCTTGGCAAGAGTTTGGAAAAGCCAGAAGATGTATAATTTTTTTGCTCTGGGAATTATGATCCCCGTTCATGCAATTATCATTCCATTACTAATGATTTATAGAAGACTGGGAATGGTCAATACGAGACCGGGTATTACCGTAGCGTATATCGTGTCGGAACTTTCGTTCAGTATATTTATATTGGTTGCTTTTATGCAGACGTTGCCAAGAGAGTTGGAAGAAGCAGCACAGATTGATGGTAGTTCGAGAAGTGGGACCTTTTTCAAAATCATACTGCCCATATCCAAGCCAGGTGTTGCAACAATAGGAGTCTTTGCATTTGTAAATTCTTGGAATGACTTACTTTTGGCACTTGTTTTAACTTCTAGTCCCGAACTGAAAACGTTAAATTTGGCCTGCTTTAATCTAAGAGGAATGTATGTGCAGCATTACGGACTGATTACAGCGGGTCTAATGATCATGATTATTCCTGTAATTGTGATCTACATTGCCTTTCAAGAACAGATGGTGAAGGGTATGACAGCGGGGGCCGTGAAGAGCTGATTATTCTAAGTAAAAGAGGTTGATAGAGCCCATGAGCGGATTAATAAATCATAATCAGGTGGTAGAGCAATGGGGGTTATTTGAGCTAAGTCTTCATTCAGAAGCGGAGTATGACAATCCCTATAGAGACTGTGATGTTAAGGCCATTATTTCTTATGGAAGTGATAGTGCTTCTATAAGTGGATTTTACGACGGAGAAGGAAATTGGATCATTCGTTACATGCCGGAGAAGGAAGGGTTATATCATTTTGTAACGGCCTCTGCGGACATGGAGATGGATGGTTTGACGGGCTCATTTGAGTGTATCAAGTCATCAGATGGAAATCATGGAAGAGTTCGAGTCTCTGAGATGTTTCACTTTTCATACGATGATGGCACGCCTTTCTTTGTGGTAGGAACGACCGCATACGGATGGACGTATCGGCCGGAACAAGTTCGAAGGGATACACTTGAGTCCTTTGAAAGATATGGGTTCAATAAGGTTAGGATGTTGCTTACGCCTAAGTATTACCATGGAGAGGATGGAGATGTAGATATATCTTATGATCCGGAGGTGTTTCCGTTCGAAGGAGACGCAGGTAAGTTTGATTTTAGTAGATTCATCCCAGAATACTTCCGTAATTTTGAGGAACGTATTTTAGAATTGATGGATAGAGGGATAGAAGCAGAAATTATTCTGTTTCATTCTTACGATTTTGGAAAGTATAACATTGATCAGATGAATGAAGAGGAGGCGTTGTATTTCCTGAATTATGTAATTCGCCGGTTCAGTGCCTTCCGTAACATCTGGTGGTCACTAGCGAACGAGTACGATGTTTCAGTGGAACAGTCAGAGACGGGAAAGCCGATTGTCAGAACGAGAACGCAAAAGAGAAACTGGGATGTCGTAGGTGAATATATCAAGGCGCATGATCGTTATCAGCATTTGAGATCTATTCACAACTATCCATCAGGGCAAATCTATCCGGATAGACCATGGATGACTCACGTGTCTTATCAGCACCCCAATACATACGATTTATTGCGAGACCTCAAGAACCAATATCACAAGCCGGTCATCAACGACGAATATCAATATGAAGGGAATGTAAAGTACGAGTGGGGGAACAGCAGTGCGGAGGAGGTAGTGTTTCGCCATTGGCTGTCTTTTATGGCTGGAGGGTATGCAACGCACGGAGAGGCATATAAAACGGAAGACAATAATAGAGACATATTTTGGACCTATGGCGGGAAGATGCAAGGTATTAGTGCAAGAAGAATCTTATTTTTAAAGCAAATTGCACTTGATTGTGACTTCCAACATTTATCAGTGGACTGGAGAAACACGGACGGAATCAACTACTTTCTATTTGCAAGAATGATGAATTTTTTTTGATTTTCGCACGAAATACGCTCCTGAATAAACGGATTTATCCAGGGAATGCGATAAAAGGACAATATCGTTATCGAGTTGAAGAGTTCGACGTATGGAATTGTAGAAAGACGAAAGAATACGAAATTGACGAGCAAACAGCATTCATTCCGAGAGAATGGATGCTCCTGAAGCTAACAAAGCGGCAAGGTAAAGAATAGAAGGGGGGGGATACACAATGAAGAGTGTAATGATCTTAGGGGGTCCCGGGAACATATCTGAGTCTACGGTAAGATATTTTATAAACAAAGGGATACCAGTAGCCACATTGACACATGCAACGACAAATCTATTGGGGATGGAAGATCAGCTCAAAGTATATAGAGGGGACCGGAATGAAGAGCAGGACATCTTGCATGCTTGTAACGATTTTGATCCGGAAGTCGTGATTGATTTCTGTTGCTTCGAACCGTTTCAGGCGGAACTGGCAGTAAAATCATTTAAGAAGACAAAAGTACGTCGGTATATATTTATTAGCACTGTAGATGTTTATGGGTATCCGCTTAGCAATCTTCCGATGAGAGAAAGCGATCCATGGGGCGAACCGAATTGCAAATATGCGTCAGATAAAAAGATATGTGAAGGAATATTCAGGAGTGGATTTGCTACAGGAACGCCTTATTTGACCATAGCAAGACCAGCGTATTCGATGGGAAAGAGCTTTGCACTGTCGGCATTCGAAAGAAATAGAGGGAAAAATATTGTATCGAGGATAAGAGAGGGAAAAGGAATCTATGTGCCAGGAGATGGAAATGCTCTATTACAGACCGGAGCTGCATATAATACAGGATTAATGATCGCTAGGATTGCAGAAAACGACATCAGTATTAATAAAGATTACACATGTGGGCATAACGCTTTCAATACACAGAATGAATATATAGAAGCATTCGCAAAAGTAATTGGCAAGCCAGCGAAGCTGGTTCATATCCCAACCGATTTCTGTTTAGTCTGGGGAGACAGGAGGTGGATGCAAGCATCTTGAGGGATTTGACGATCCATAATCTTTATTTTTCCGTGGAAAAATTCAAAAATGATTTTCCAGATTTTGTTTGGGAATATGATATTGAGGATGCAGCGAGAGATTTTATTAAACATCAGGAGGAAAAAGGGACCTTTGATCATTCTTTTGAGAATGAATTTGAGGATGATATTGTGGAGCTGTGGGAATCAGAAATGGCTTCGTTAAAAACAAAAGTACTTAATACATTTGCAAAGAAATAGGAAAAGGAGAAGGGTTCAACCAAATGGGAAGATACGATTATAGATTGACAAGCGAAAAAAGAAAAGAATATGCAGAACATCTTATGCCGGCATTTCGTAAACCTGGTGGTTTTGAGTTAAAAAGTGGCAAAGGAATTTACTTAGAAGCAGCAGATGGTAGGAGATATATTGATTTCACTGCAGGAATGTTCTCCTGTATTTTGGGATATGGAAATGAGGAGATTGCAGAAGCGGTATATGAGCAGGCAAAAAAGCTTACGATTGTGGCGCCGCTCCATCAAACAGATATAAGATACCAAGCCTATCATAAAATTGCTTCCATTGCGCCTAAGAACTTAAATCGTATATCGTTCAGTGTGGGGGGAGGTTCGGCAATTGAATCTGCTATGAAGGTCGCCATGAAGAATGTAGAGAATGCAGACAATTTCGTGACGATGGTTGGCGGATATCATGGAACATCTATGGGGGCTATTAGTGCAACGTTCCTTACGAGTCGAAGTGCATCCGATCATATCGCCAATCCTGCGGTCTATGATTTTGCAAGACATGCACTTAAGAATTGCATTAGAGTTCCACGTCCTTATATGTACCGAAATCCGTTCCAGGGTACCAATATTAACTACATTGACTTTTGTGTAGACATGGTTAGACAAGCAATCGTTAACACAGCGATAGGACGTGTGGCTGGAGTCATCGTGGAGCCCGTACAGTCAGCAGGTGGGCAAATTGATTTTTCGCACGATTATCTACGAAAATTACGAGGAGTTTGCGATGAATTCGGCATACTCTTGATCTTTGATGAAATTCAGACCTATGCAAGGACGAATCAATTTTTTGCCGCAGAGTATTATGGAGTCGAGCCAGACATTATCGTGTTTGCCAAAGGAGTGGGAGGAGGAATTCCGATTGCCGGAATCATTATCCACGATAAGTTAAGGGGATTTGAAGATTTGATGGAAGATATGCATACTTTCCAGAACAACCACCTTTCCTATGCGGCCGCATTAAAAGCAATAGAAATAATCGAAAGAGATCACCTTTTAGAAAATGTAGAAAAAATCGGGGATTACTATCGTTCAAGATTACATGAAATGCAGACTGAATTCCCCGAAATCGGTGATATTAGAGGTCCGGGCCTAGCAATAGGTGTGGAGATGGTAGCAGATCCTGTATCTAAGAAGCCTCTTTCAAATGAATTGCTAAAGGAAATCTTTCAAAATGCGATAGATGAGGGCTTATTTATACAATTGGCAGAGAATGTCATTAAGATTAAACCAGCTATCATCATCTCCAAGGAAGAGGCGGAAGAATCGATGGATATGTTGGAGAGAGCGTTTCGTAAAGCCCTACGGAAGTAGTTTGCATTTCAGATCATGTGACTGCGGAGAGAGAAAAGAGGTGACTGAATGGATGCAATTGTAAAACAACCTTCAGGAGAAGTAGATTTAATTCAGGTTTCGGAACCGGCTTGTTTAGAAGACGAAGTGAAAATAGAGGTAAAGGCTTGTGGCGTTTGTTCGACAGATCTTCATATAGTAGCAGGGAGCTATCCGTGGGAGAAGGGGGTGACGCTTGGGCATGAATACAGTGGCCAAGTAGTCGAGATCGGACCTAAGGTCACGAAATTCAAGGTGGGAGATAAGGTAGCAGCTTGTATGGACGGTGGCTTTGCGAGGTATGCAGTCAAAAGAGAAGATGGCTGGCTATTTAAGCTACCGGAACAAATTGAATTTGAGGAAGCAGCTTTGCTTGAGCCTTTGGCGGCGGCAGCGAATAGTGTATTTAATAGATCGTCTATCAAACCGGGTGATATCGTATTGATCGAAGGACCTGGAACCATGGGAATCTTTGTTCTACAATGTGTGAAACTTATGGGGGCCACGGTGATTATGAGTGGTACGTCACGGGATGAACATAGACTAAAGCTGGCAAAATCGCTGGGGGCAGACTATGTGGTGGATGTCCAAAAAGAGGATCTACAAGCGGTCATTGCGGATATAACAAGCGAGGTGGGAGTGGATTTGGTGTTCGAGTGTACAGGAGCACAGGTGGCATTGAGCGTAGGTCTTACGGCATTAAAGACGACAGGTCAACTCACACAAGTAGGCATTTTTGGCAAAGAAGCGTCGATAGATCTAGGAAGGCTTGTATATCATAGCCAAAAAATCGTAGGTAGTATTGCCTATGACAAAGAGATATGGGAGCGGTGCATTAAATTATTAGCACAAAAAAAAGTAGATACAAAGAAACTGATTTCCAATAAGATGCCGTTAAAAGATTGGAAGCAAGCGTTTGAGATTACCCGCGAACAAAGAGGGATGAGAGTATTGTTGATCCCCTAAGCGTCAAAGACTCGAAAATCGCTGGGGTTAGAAGTAGATAAGGCGAATATATGCTCCTATGAAAAAAATTCCCATGTAAATCGAAGCAAGTAGATTTCGAAATCTTGTTGCTAAAATCCCGTCTTTGACAGTTGAAAACCCAAAACCCACTGCGAAGCCTATATCTATGCGGCTTGCGGTGGGTTTTGTCTTCGTTCTGCTTTGTGGTATTTTATCTGCTTTAGCTTTTCTTCTGAATTGTTTTTATATCCTGCTTCGTGATGAATGCATAATCTGTGCGGAATCTGGCTGAAGTGGTGCGTTCCCTAGAGGGTTTTGACAAAAAGTTAGGATATTTAGTAAAATCGCATGTGAGATTTGTCAGTTGTCAGCCTGTCTGCAGGAGGAAATGCTAGGGAATTATGGTGTGCGATAATATTCTTAAAGGTTATCAAGATTTGACAGCAGTTGAAAAAAATGTTGCCGATTATTTCCTTGAGAATGAGGAACAGGTGGATTTCTCATCACGCCATGTCGCATCCATGCTTTTTGTATCGGAAGCGACCCTTTCTCGATTTGCACAAAAGGTCGGTTATACCGGTTACCGGAAGTTTATATATGATTATGAAAAGGAATTGTGCGACAGAATCCAGGAAAGGAATATCAGCGTTTTATCGAAGGCAGTCAGAAAGACGTACCAGAGATTATTGGAGAATCAGTTTCAGCTTTTAGATGAAAGTAGGGTTAGAAATGTAGCAGAAATGCTCGGAAAGTATTCCAGTATCCTGATATGTGGAATGGGGAGTTCCGGATATGCTGCGAGAGAATTTTATTTACGTTTTATGAGATTGGGAATGAACGTACAGGCAATCACCGATTCGCAGGTAATCCCCATGTCGGTTGCGATGTGCAATGACAAGGTATTGGTGATAGGGGTGTCTCTTAGCGGGCGAACAAGAGAAATTCGAGATGCTATGATTGCTGCAAAGCACCGGGGCTCAGCAACCGTATTCATTACATCGAACCAGAAAACCGGGATGGAAGATATTTGTGATGAAGTCTTATATGTAGCAGCAGATCATGATCTTGACGGTGGAACGGCAATTTCCCCGCAATTTCCAATCCTGATGCTGATAGATGTTCTTTATACCTATTATTTAAAAAACGATCCGAGTGGAAAAATCGGGAAATGGAGGGAAACCTTACAGGCGTTATTCCCTTCAGAAACAGATAGAATCATGAGGAGGATGTGATGGAACGGGTCTATCTTGGAATTGATATAGGCGGAACAGCAGCAAAAATGGGCATAATGACCGGGGATGGAATGTTTCTCGCTAGAAGGAGTGTCCCTGTTGCTTTTGATCAGTATGCAACACCGATCATTGATACGGTAAAAAAGGAAGCACAGTCGTTTCTTAATGAATTCGAGGATCTTGATTCGGATAAAGAAAAAAAGGTAGTAGCGGCGGGCGTATCAGCAACCGGACAAATTGATATGAACACCGGTGTTGTTACAGGAGCTGCTGCACATATTCGTAATTGGGAGGGCACTCCAATTAAAGATACGCTGGAAAAAGCATTGAAAATGCCGGTATATGTGGGGAACGATGCAAACTGCGCAGCACTGGGAGAATACTGGCTTGGCGCAGCTTCAGGTGAGAAGAATTCTATCGTTATGACGGTTGGCACCGGTGTGGGAGGTGGCATCCTGGTAGACGGACATTTGCTGACAGGCGCACACGGCATAGCCGGTGAATTGGGGCACATGATCATAAAGGGGGATGGAGAAAGGTGTAGTTGTGGAAATGACGGCTGTCTGGAACGCTATGGATCGACCGTGGCGTTGATCCGCATGGTAAAAAGTGGAGTAAAGAATGGGAATATACCTATGTTCTCCGATGAGATAAATGGAATATCCATATTTAAAGAGCTGGAAGCAAGACAAAATAAGGGCCCGCTAGCGAATACGGTGAGGATGTGGATCGGCTATCTTGCGGACGGATTAGTAGGGCTCGTGCATATATTCAATCCATCCATGATATTGGTAGGGGGAAGGGTGAGCGAGCAAGAGGATCTATTTATTAGACCCTTAGAAAAAATGGTCAAGGAACGTGTGATGCCTTCTTTCAAAGAAGGACTCAGATTGGAAAAGGCAGCGCTTGGCAATATGGCGGGAATGGTCGGAGCAGTGTATTTGTGCAAGGAGCAAGGGGTATAGATGGCAAGGAAAACAAGCCGATTGAGCGGGAGTAGAGTTTGCCTGGTATGAAAATACTTTCATAGATATGGACGCCCTGTGAATGAGTCATCCGATGGAGAACGGGTGTGAGTGATCATCCGTCTTGCTGATCGCGGGGGGCGTTGCGAAAAGGGATTTCCGGATATTCTCAGTCTGGAAATCCTTTTTTTGCGTAAAAAAGATTGTACTTTCATAAAGAGGGAAAAGCCTTGAGAGTAGAAGGTGGCACTGTTAAAATCTGACAATAGAAGTAGGAAAAAGAAAGAAAAAGAATACATATCATATAAAACGAAACAGATACCTGTTGTGGTTGTTCTATACACGTAGTGAAAAAGGAGGAAACATGAAAAAGAAAAAGATACTTAGTATTTGCCTCGCGGCGCTGATGGCGGGCGGCCTTCTTGCAGGATGTGGAGGAAACGCCTCCAAAACGGAGGGAAGTTCATCTGAAAGTGCCTCGGAACAAAAGGGGGCAGCTTCCGGAAAAGAGACGGTGAATTTCTGGTACCTCTGGGGTGGCGATGAAGCGGCTTATCTGGAACAAATCATTGCTGCATACAATAAGAGTCAGGATAAATATCAGGTAGTGGGGCTCAGTACACCGGATCAACAGAAGGTAATTACCGGTATCTCTGGAGGAAACGGACCGGATATTACAGACGATTTCGGGTCCAGCATTCCGAATTATGCAGAGCAGAATATTGCATTGCCATTGGATGATTATATCAAAAAGGATGGAATAGACCTTGATAAGACTTTTGTCAATGGGACGATGGCACAGCAAACCTATAATGGCAAAACATACGCCTTTCCAATCAGCTCGAATGTATTTGCGCTTTATTATAATAAAGACCTGCTAGAGGCAGCAGGATACAAGGAACCGCCAAAGACAATGGAAGAAGTGCAGGAGATGGCGGCAAAACTGACAAAAGAGGAAGGCGGTACCATTAAAACCTTTGGGGCACCATTGGTTCCTAATACCTACTGGTGGCAGAACATGACCTTCGCCAATGGGGATAATTTCGGGAAGGCCGGAGAAATCAACATTGACAATGAAGGATTCCATAAGGCGCTTGGATGGTTACAGGATTATGTGAAGGAATTTGGATCGGATGCTGTGAATAGCTATGTCACTTCCGGACAGTCCAAGATCAACTCGGCACAGGATCCATTTTTAGCAGGGCAACAGGCACTGAGATTCGATGGTACATGGTTTTATAAGATGGCAAAGGATGCCGGGATCAACTTTGGATTGACCATGATTCCTGCTTACAGTTCACAGGGGAACAAGACCTATAGCTTGATTGATACCTCCAATTTCTATATTCCGTCGACCGCCAAGAATTCCGACGGGGCCTGGGACTTTTTGAAATATATTACGATGGGGGATGGCGCGAAGATGTTTATTACACTGAAGGGAGATCTCCCCGCCTTGCAGTCACTCCTGGATGATCCTGACGTAAAAAGCGGATCGGAATCGTATGATGTATATCTGAAAGTCTTATCCGATTCAACCCTTGTGACGATGCCGGGTGTTTTAGATGGACAGACATTTAAAACGGCACTGCAATCCGCACTTGATTCAGTGATGTTAGGTGGAAAAGCGGACGATGCGATCAAAGAAGCGCAAGAAGCGGTTGCGGATTTAAAGTAATAAAAGGAAACGGCAAGTAAATTCAACGCCTATCTGCCAATCATATTCCTGACCAGCAGGGAAGCAGATAGGCGTTTGTGATAGGAGAATGCATCTATGAATTCAAGGAGCGTAAGCAGAAGAGAGGCAAAGGCAAATCGAGATGGATTCTTATTTTCTCTCCCATGGCTCATTGGCTTTTTGTTGTTCAGTTTATACCCGATTGTAATGTCTGCTTATTATAGTTTTACCGATTTCAGTGCGATAAAAGATCCCGTTTGGGTTGGTCTGAAAAATTACCAGGACCTCCTGAAAGACAAATTGTTCTGGCAGAGTTTACAAAATACAATATTGTATGTGGTGATTTCAGTTCCTGTAACCATTCTCGTTTCACTCCTCCTTGCTGCGTTGTTAAAAGTGGTAAGGGTGGGAAAGGCTTTTTTTCGTTCCGTGTTCTTTTTACCCTCTATCTTTCCGGTGGTAGCATCCACCATGATCTGGCTGTTGATTTTAGACTCTATCAGCGGGTATCTAAACCGTTTCTTGAATCTTTTTGGACTCCCCTCCGTAAACTGGCTGGGAAATCCGGCATGGACCAAACCGGCGCTGGTGATCATGACCTGCTGGGGAGTGGGATCGACAGTAGTGATCTTACTGGCGGCAATGGGGGATGTCTCACATGAATTATATGAGGCTGCGTCTATTGATGGAGCAGGAACCTGGAAGCAATTTATCCATATTACGCTCCCCGGGATATCCCATGTATTGGTTTATCAGGTGATTCTGGCTGTGATAAACGGTTTCCAATATTTCACCCAGGTTTACATTCTCTGTAGTGCCCAGTCGGGAAACTTGAGCGCAGGGGTTGGTGCCGGAAAGAAAAATAGTTTGTTGATGTATCCGCTCTACCTTTTCCAGAATGCGTTTGGTCGTTTGAAGATGGGGAGCGCATCTGCAATGGCGTGGATCTTGTTTGTAATCGTGTTGATTTTAACCCTGATTTTATTAAAGGGTTCCGATAAATATGTGGACGTGAAGTAGGAGGTACTGACGATGGAAGAAAAAAAGATTAAAGGAAGGTTTGGACAGATCGTCCCCTTACTTCTTGTCTGCCTGCTGGCAATGATTTATCTCTTTCCCATTCTTATTATGCTCTCCGCATCTTTTCGCTCCAACAACCAGATCTTCGATACATCACTTGGTTTATGGCCGGAGAAATTTGCGCCTACAAATTTTGAAAATGTATTTTCCGTGATGCCATATTGGATGTATTTTCGAAATACCCTTTGGCTCACCTTGATGAATGTAGCCGGAACTATTTTTTGTACGCCAATGATCGCTTATTCGCTGTCCAAGATTAAATGGAGGTTTCGGAATTTGTTCTTTGCGATCATCATGTCCAGTATGATGATTCCATATACCGTCACCATGCTTCCGATGTACAAATTCTGGTCAAAGATGGGATTGGTAGGAAGCTTTTGGCCACTGATTATACCGGCATTCTTTGGCTATCCGTTTTATATTGTCATATTACGTCAGTTCATGCTGACCATTCCGGATGAACTTTTGGAAGCGGCTGAAATTGACGGAGCAAACAGATTCAGGACCTATCTGTCTGTAATCCTACCCCTGTCTAGGCCGGGAATTGCTACCATTACGATATTTACCTTTATGAGTACCTTCTCTGATTTTCTCGGGCCTCTACTTTATGCCAACAACAGTGATCATTATACACTCTCACTGGGGCTATATTCATTTATGAATGAACATACGGTAGATTGGGCGGGGATGATGGCCGCGGCGACACTTTTGATGATACCGGTGCTGGTGGTGTTTGTCTTTTGTCAACGATACTTGATGGATGGGATATCCACCTCCGGGTTGAAAGGTTGACATGGAAGCAAGGTGTGTAGGAAGAAGGAGAAGCCCACGATGAAAAAGATGAAAGTGCTATATGTTCCGTTAGATGATAGAGATTGTAACTATCACTTTCCATATATGCTGAGCAAAATGACGGAGGACATGGAATTGATCCGACCGGATTTTGCGTGGATGGGGGAGTTAAAAAAGCCTGCAGATCGAAAAAAAATTTGGCAATGGTTATTTGATCATGCGAAAGAGTGTGAATACGCAATTCTTTCTGTCGACACGCTGGTATACGGCAACATTATCCATTCGAGAATTCATCACTTATCGATGGAAGAGTGCAGGGCGGGAATCGAAACTTTAGACGGCTGAAGGAATTGAATCCGCACTTGCATATTCATGCATTTAATTTGGTGGCCAGAGTGGCGGCCTATGACAGCGCACAGGAGGACCCGGATTACTGGGAGAATTATGGCAAAAAAATATGGAAATACACCTGGCTGTTAGATAAAAATGCGCAGGGGTTGTCTGACCCCGAAGAAAGGAATGAAATTCGTACATTAAAGGCAGAGATTCCACAGGAAAATCTGGATGACTTTTTAGAAAGGCGTGAAATCGATAGAGAGATCAATCTATCCAGTGTAGAACTTACGAGAGAAGGGATCTTTGACCATTTAACGATTCCCAAAGATGATACAGCGGAATTCGGCTATGCTGCTATGGACCAGGCAGCAGTGGCAAAGAAGGTGAGAGAGTACAGCCTGTTTCATCGGGTATTTATCTATCCGGGAGCAGATGAGGTAGGGAGTGTTCTGTTTACACGGATATTTAACTTAATCCACGGATATCAACCAATTGTTTATGTGCGGTATGCGTCTGTGAATGGCGCGCGGGTGATTCCGCGATATGAAGACAGACCGTTGGGGGAAAGCGTTAAATGGCAGATTACTTCCGCAGGCGGGATTATTACGGAAACACCGTATGATTCAGATTGTATGTTGGCTTTGAATTCGGGAGGAACCACGCAGATAGAGAGTACCGAACAGAAGCATCGTAGTATCGCCTTTAAGAATAATACCAACAGCGAGGAATTATTGTGTTATATCCGTTTTTATCATGAAAAATATCAACGGGCAATCGGTGTATCTGATGTGACGACCTGTAACGGCTGTGATAATGATTTTATGGAAAACGCGCGGATACACGGGATTTTTGACATGATCGATGCGATCGGGGGATGGAATACTGCAGAGAATACAAATGGCGTAGTGATTGCACAGATGATGATTGCCAGCTACTATCATCGGTTTGAGAATAAAGAGGCGCTTAAAGTAGCTTCTGATACTTTTATGGCAAGGGCTTTGATTGCTGACTGGCTGGCGCAGTCAAATGTGGCGCATGACTTTTATTTTCAATATGCGCCGGAACATGGAATAGATCCGTTTAAGTTGCAAGAGCACTTGGAAGAGGTGAAAGAATTTTATAAAAAGCGTCTGAGTGAGCTTTTGGAGAAAAAACTCGGATCCCAATTGAGAGGAAGGGAAATTCATCTGCAAAAGATCAGATTTTCATGGAATGGGGCCTTCTATTTTGCAGTTGACTGTAAACTGACAGGAAGCGCTGAGGAAGCCGAGGGAGCAGAAAGATAAGAATAGTCGGTCATTGAAGCGGAGAGGGAGAGAGGTGAAAAAGAGGAGAGTTATGGTGATCGGAGCGCACCCGGATGATTGTGAAGGCGGGTGCGGAGGGACTGCCATTAAATATGTAAGAGAGGGAAGTCATGTTACCTTCCTATCGGTTACAGATGGAAGTGCGGGACACCAAACGATGGATCGCAAGACGTTAAAGGAAGTGCGGAAGAAAGAAGCGCATTCATCAGTAGAACCGTTTGGGATAGAACCTATTGTTCTTTCACATGAAGACGGTTTTTTGGAAGCCAATCGTGAAGCAAGGGAAGAAATGGTCAGGCTGATTCGCCGGTGTAAGCCGGATCTCATTTTTACGCATCGTCTCAATGATTACCACCCGGACCATAGGAACACTTCTCAGTTGGTTGCGGATAGTTCGTATTTGGTCATGGTTCCTGCCATTTGTCCGGATGTTGCGGCACTGGAATATCAGCCGACGATTTTCTTTGTATATGATTCATTTAAAAGACCCTATCCTTTTTCTGCAGATGTTGTGGTGGCGATTGATGATGTCATCGAAGAAAAGATTCGAATGACCTCCTGCCATCAATCACAATATTTGGATTTTCTTCCATGGATGGCGCGAAAGCAAAAAGAAATGGATCCATCGTATGATGTCAGCCGATATCCAAATGATGCAATTAAAACGTGGGATGCAAAAACAGCAGAGGGGTGCAGAAGAAAGCTACTAGAAAGATATGGGAGCGAAAGTCAGATTCAATTTGCGGAAGCCTATGAAATGAGTGAATACGGATATCAGCTGACACAGGAAGAAATAGAAGAGGCATTTCCAAGGTAAAGGGAAGGAAGGGATTGATGAGTGATGAATAAGAGTGAGAGGAAAGAACAACTTTTTCAAAAAATTCGTGGGGGACTGATTGTTTCCTGCCAAGCGTTGTCTACAGAGCCTTTATTCAGTTCCTATATTATGGCCCGTATGTCCTTTGCGGCGCAGGAGGGAGGCGCAGTTGCCATCCGGGCAAATTCTCCGAGCGACATCATTGAAATAAAAAAACAGGTAGATCTTCCAATCATTGGTCTTTATAAAGTCGATTATCCCGATTCCGAGGTTTATATTACGCCTACCATGAAAGAACTGGATGCCTTAATGGACGTAAATCCGGATATGATCGCAATGGATGCTACGAATCGTTTAAGACCGGGAGGGATTAAGCTGGAGGAATTTTTTGCGGAGGTAAAACAGAAATACCCGGATATGTTATTTATGGCGGATTGTTCCTGCTTCGAAGATGCCAGGAAAGCGCAAGAATTGGGATTTGACGCTGCCGGAACAACAATGCGAGGTTATACGAACGAGACACGAGGGATTTCGATTCCGGATTATGAAATGCTTCATCGGATGACGCATGAATTGAACATAGAGATTATTGCGGAAGGTGGGGTGTGGGAAACGAGACAGTTGCAGAAGGTCTTTAACGAACCGATTCTTTCCGCTGTGATTGGAACAGCAATTACCAGACCAAGGGAAATCACGAAGCGATTTGTGCAGGCAATTCTCGAAGGTCGACAGGAGGAAGAGCAAAGGAAAATTCATGAAGCTTATTAATAAGAGTGAGATAAGCGGGGTGCTTCTGCAAGAGATAGAATCCGTCATCGAACGAGGAAGTGACCATCATACCTTCGAGCTTGTAGCAACACGAGTGGAAGAGACAGGTTATCGTTACTGCAAGGAAATTAGGAAAACCGGCAGTACGGATGGGATGCTGCGGGTTCAATTCCGTACAGTCCCGGACTTATGTCGGGCACTTTTGAAGGCCTCCTGTTCAACCGAATTATTGGGAGAAGGGAGACGCTCTTTTCAGGAGTTCGGTTATATGGTGGACTGTTCCAGGAATGCGGTGCCGCAAATAGATACGCTGAAACAGTTGGTCAAATTGCTTGCTCTCATGGGATACTCTTATTTGGGATTATATTTGGAAGATACGATAGAGGTAGAGGAAGAACCATATCTCGGATGGATGCGAGGTGGTTATACAAAAAAAGAAATTGAAGAGCTGGTTTGTTTTGCAGAAATATTTGGAATAGAAATAAGACCGTATGTACAGACACTTGCGCATCTGAATCAGATTACCAGGTATGAACAGTATCAAGAGTTCATAGATACGGATGATATTCTTCTTGTGGGAGATGAGAGAACCTATCGCTTTTTGGATCGCTATTTACAGTCGGTTTCAGAGGCTTTTTCGTCAAAAAAAATAAATATTGGCATGGATGAGGCGCACATGGTAGGTCTGGGGAAATACCTGGATCAGCATGGGTTTCGAAACCGAATGGATATCATGCTGGAGCATTTAGAGCGGGTCGTGAAGATTTGCAGAAAGTACGGACTCCTGCCACAGATGTGGAGCGATATGTTTTTTCGGTTGGCTTATGGCGGAAAATATTATGTAGAAGGTGAGAGGAAGCGGGTAAAGGTAAAGATCCCAGAGGGACTGGATTTGGTCTATTGGGATTATTATTCTACGAACGAAGCGCATTATGAAGAAATGATCGAAATGCATCAATCGATGACGGATCGGCTATGTTTTGCATCGGGAGCGTGGAAATGGACAGGATTTGCAGCACAAAATCGTTATAGTGAGGAAGTAGGGCGAGCCGCTCTGCATGCTTGTCAGCATCAGCAGATCTCTGATGTTGTGGTAACCGGATGGGGCGATGATGGCGGAGAAGCCAGTGTATTCTCCGTTCTTCCGGCTCTTTTTGCGGACGCTCGTATCGCGTATGAGGATCGGATAGAAGAATCTGCCTTTTATTCTCTAACTGCAATGCCGGTGTATGTCTTTTTGTGTGCGGATTTAAGTAATTTTGATGATGGTTTGCTTGATCTTTGTGAAAAGAGGAGAGATAAAAAACAGACTGCATTAAAGGAGGAAAGTCAGATCCGTTTAGATGAGAAAACGCAGAAACCGGTCTGCAGAAATAATACGGGAAAGTTTCTGCTCTACAACGATCCGTTCTTGGGCGCATTTGATTCGGTGGCGGCAGAAATCCCACCGGAGTATTATCGGAAGGCAGCAGAGGTTCTGCAGGGTGCCATTCATGAGTACGGGGACAGTACATTCCTATATCTAATACAGACGCAGGAATCCTTGTGTAGACTGTTACATCATAAGGTTAAGCTTGGGCTGGAAATTCGAAAGGCGTATGAGGAAAAGAACCGACAGGAGCTCCAAATAATAGCAGAGAAACTTCTCCCTGAAATAATAGATGATGCCGAGGAATTCTACAGGAGATTTCGCATTCAATGGAGACGTGAGAATAAAGCTTTTGGGTTTGAGGTACAGACGATTCGATTGGGAGGCCTGATTTGTAGACTCAAAGAGGTACAGGAAGAGATCAGACAGTGTCTGAAAAAAGAAGTTTTTTATATGGAAGAGGTCGAAGAAAAGGCACTGCCTTTCGCCTATATGGAAAAGTATGACATGAGAACGTTGGTTTATAATCGATGGGATCATATCGTGACGCCATCGGTAATGGAGTAAGAAGCTCAAATGGATAAACTTTGGAAACCGGTCTCCGAAAATGTAAAGGTTCTAGGGAGGAGTCTTCTGATTCATGAGAAAAACGCACCTGATTCCATACGATACCTATCTTATTCCGGAGGTTATATTGAGTTTGTTTTTACAGGGAGAAGGCTCTCCTGTCAAATAGAATCAGATGATTTTTCGGAGGAACAGTACCCATGCTATATGGCCGTCTACATGGATGATAAAAGAATCAGCAGGTTTTCACTTAGAAGCGGGATCCACACCTATGAGCTGCTGAAGGAGGATCTCGTTTCTGCCTCCACCTATCCCGGGGTTAAGATCAGACTGGTAAAGGAAACAGAGATTCAATATGCATCCTCCGGCATCCGATATCTCATAACCGATGCGGATGCAGTCATAGAACCTACCCCATACAAGGAGAGAAGAATCGAGTTTATTGGCGATTCGATTACCTGTGGATATGGGATCGGGGGAAATACGGGAGTTCCTTTTTCAACAGAATATGAATCCGCGGATGATGCTTATGCTGTTTTATGTGCAAGAGAACTGGACGCGGATTATCAATTGGTATCTTTTAGTGGGATAGGGGTGATTTCCAGATTTGTGGAGCCTGAGAGAGATGAGCCGCTCACGGACGTACTAATCTCATCGTTATATTCAAAAATTGATGCCGTCCTTTGCAAACGGATGTCCCTTCCTGCATCCAGGTGGGAGTTTCATAAATTTCGACCGCAGGTCATTGTAGTAAATTTAGGAACGAACGATGCGAGTTATACAAGAGGAATAAGAGAAAGAGAAGAACAGTTCTTCCAAAAATATGCAGAGTTCTTGAGGATTGTACATACAGAAAATCCGCGGGCGGAAATTGTTTGCACACTGGGAGTGATGGATCATCAGCTTATGCCCGAGGTCAGAAGAGCGGCAAAAATGCTTACGGAAACATCTTTCCCCGTTTTGGTCCATGAGGAGCAGAAGATGCGTCCGGATGAGCCGCTGGGATGTGATGCACATCCGTCTGCTCAGGTGCACAGAAGAATGGCGGAATCACTCCGTACTTTTTTATTAAAACACACAGCGCTTGGACGGAAATAGAAGGTTGCCACTTCCTTGACAATGCTGCAGGAAACACTCTATTCTTATTATAAAAATGGAAAGGCTTTACGGGTCGTGAGTTAGTCGGGGAAGTTTCTCAGAGTTCGATCATATGC
>BNJS01000809.1_pt1 | contig 57135 bp, 71 predicted proteins | sample 8540461 | NCBI WGS metagenome assembly BNJS01 (sample SAMD00202454, study PRJDB9452) | human saliva metagenome | isolation source: human saliva | place: Japan
AATACCTACATGTTGGTATATTCAAATTAAAGTACTACCTTTGTATCAGAAATAAAGATTTATCACTTAAACGGTTGAATTTAGAATTATGGCACACGTTATTACAGACAGCTGCGTAGCTTGTGGTACATGTATCGATGAATGTCCAGTATCAGCAATCTCAGAAGGTTCTATCTATGTGATTGACGCAGATACTTGCATCGACTGTGGTGCTTGCGCTGCAGTATGTCCTACAGAAGCTATTCACGCTTAATCGGTTTTGAATAGAGACGGATACAAAGTTCTCTAAGTATTAGTAGAGTTTTGAAGTTTGAGAGAGATTGAGGCTCGCCGGGTAAGGCGGGCTTCAATCGTTTTTTTATCTTTGTAAAGCTAATAGGAGACCGCTGCAGTGGTCTCCGAAATGACAAGTAAAAGCTTGTCATTTTGTGGAGCTTTGCAGAATGCGGGTAATCGCAAGGCATTGAGACTGAGGGCGCAGGGAGTTTACTCATGTAAATGACCGAGCCTGAATGTCGAAAATAACGCAGCGAGTGCCGCATAATGCAATGCTCTTAATAGAGTATTACAGACTTATATGATTAGTGCAGACTTATTAGAGTATCTTGTTGGCTTGCTCGTTGGACCTGTCTATCTTGATGATGGCGCTAAACAGCCACGGCAGTACTTCTCTCTTATTCGTTATACCGATGATGTGGAAGAGATGCATGGGGCTCAGGTGGTCATCAAACCTTCGGGCTTTTTTTCTCGTGGGATAACTATGGTAAGCCTTCGGCTGAGCCTCAGTTGCCTTTGGCTGAATGGGAGGGCATACCCCTGCTCTTCGGTGAGCCACGCTATGAATGGATAAATGAAGGAAAGACTTTACTCTTGCATGCGGATTTAATCGCATCAAGCTATTACCTCATTAGCCGTTATGAGGAAATGACGCACAGAGGGCAGAGAGACCATCTAGGGCGTTTCCCTTGAAGTATGTCTTTGCCTGCGCGTGCTGGCTTCATTCATCGTCCTATTGTGGACGAGTATTCATTAGCATTACGCTCTTTCTTAGAGCGTAATGGCGTATTAGCTAGTGCAGGGGCTTAATCTAGAACCTTCAGGCAACACTTTTACGAGGATTAAACTGACTCATGATATTTGTCGCCCATTCTGGTGTAGGGGAATAGCGAATATCTTCAAGGGTATATTTTATCACAAGTACAATCCGTTTACTATTCTTCGAGTGCTCTTATCTTCTCCTAGCCATGACCCCTATTATACTTACGATGAGATTTTTGCTAGTGATAAGTCTGTAATAGATAGTTTCCCTGAGGGGCGTGTGCAGTCTGCTCTATTTATGCGTACGCCTAGTGGGCATGAGCTAGATACGCCTAATTATAGGCTGACATCGCCTTATCTCTATCATATCCTTAGTGAAGCTGATAAGATAGGAGCGATTTTCGGATTGCTCTGTAGTCATAGGTCTTCTCAGCGTCCAAGACTAATCCCTGAAGAACTAAAGACGCTAAGAGCAAACCTTGCGAAGGTGTATCGCCGTCTGTATGGTTGGTTCGAAGAGCAAGAGAATAAAGGACATGCCTATAAGCAAAACCAAAAATGTCGGAGAGATTTAGAGCTGACTCGCTCCCGACATTCGTCGCTGGCACTGGGTGAACCTGAGGATGTGAGAGAATTGCTTGTCTCTGGGATTAGGCATGACTACTCTATGGGCTATATGGATAGCTTGGGCTTCCGATTAGGAACCTCAAGACCTGTTCGCTTCATCAATCCGAATACACGAGAACTGACAGACCTCATCATGCACCCGATAAGTCTTAATGCAAGTGTGCTCATCAATGAAGAAATATCTCACCTCCGCAGTGAAGATGAAGCTTATAAGTATTGTTGCGAAGTTGTTGACCTCGTTTATAAATGCGGAGGCGAACTAACGCTCTCATGGCAAACAGACCTTTTCGTTAAAGAGGAGCATCCTTGGATTGGTTCTCTCTATCATCGTCTGCTGGACTATATAAGCAAAACCTATGGCGAGCGTAAGGAGTTTATTCCTGTAAATGACGGGGTCTGAATCTCGAAAATAACGCAGTGAGTGCCGTATTATGCAATGGTCTCGCTTAGGCAAGCGAAGAGAAAATAATATACTTGCGCTTCCTATTCTCAAAAGCACAGCGAAGTCTGTACAAACTTCAGCTGAAGTTTGTGCAGACTACACGTGTAGTTTGTACAGACTACAGCTGAAGTCTCCAAAAAGTACTACGTACTTACTGATTTAAGTACGTGTACTCACTGAAAATAAGTACACGTAGTTACAAAAGTATTTACGCGTACTTACGGAGACGAGTACGTCGTACTCTGAAACGATGTATTTAAAGAGGGTAAATAAAAATGAGGTATCAAAAAAACTTTTGATACCTCATTTTTTTATTGGAAGGAGTATATGCTAGTTTGCTAGACTTTTTTAACGTAAGGGAAGGACAAACTTAAATCCTGCACCACGTACTGTAACCTTTCTGTCTTGTACCTCTGTAACAATAGCCTTGTACTTACCATCCTTCTTAATCGGATTTTCGCTACTGATAGTTTGGTATTCAGATAACCAATTCAAAGTGAGTTCAACTTGATCTCCTACCTTAGGATTAGTTAGTTCGGGTGTGATTGTCAGTACTCGGTTGTCTCTGCTAAGAGCTCTTGAGTCTGACTTTTGACTAGTTAGAGGGTTAGAAGTTTCAGAGAAACGAACAAATTGTCCACGGCGGTGTGCAGTCATAACGACTGGGAATACTGAGCTGATAGACCTTGAGTTTGTGGTGTATGCTCCGAACTTGCTTGACTCTCCTTGACAGCGAATCTGAACAAGGATTTCTTTCTTAGTCTTGCTGTCTTCGCTTGTGGCAACGAGCTTAACATCACCTTCGTACAAGGCTTGAATGCGTACGTTACCAGTCTTAGCGTCCCAAGTAATCTTTGCAGCATCCTTTTCAGGTCCTTCCTGTGTGAGTGTTGCCTTAGGACCACCACCAGCAAGGTTTAGTGTACGTGCATCATCACCAGGAGCAAGAGTAACTACATTCTCAGTAGCATCGAATGGAGGAGGTACTACCTTGATGAATAGTCTGCGTTGCAAATCGTGAGAGTGAATAGTAAGAGGAGTACCGCCGTTGAAGTGCCCAGTAATAAATAGGCTATCCTTGTTTATCTCGGCAGTGGCAATCTTAGCATCTTCGGTATTTGCTTTGTATTTGTTGTCGCCACCCTTAAGAAGGAAGAATATCTTTTGGTCACGATTAACGTAGAGCGTATCTGCGTTATTTGTACCTACTTCGATATTAGCGACTTTGTTTGGCTCATCATTCTTACAAGAACTTACAGCTAGGGTAAGGAGAAGAGAAAGCGATATAAATAAATTCTTCATTTTCGGATATTACTTAATATTTAGTTCGTAAGAGAGTTCCCAAATGCGGTCAGCAGCTTCTTCCACAATGATGCGTAGAGTGTGATTACCTGTAGAAGGGAACTTGAGAATCTTGTTTGTAGAGAGCTACTTCCTGATCGTCAATAAAGCAAGTTAGCTTAGCGTCAGGATTTTGTAGCTCGAGGAAGTAAAGAGGTAGATTTTGTGGTGCTGAACCATCTTCATTAACAGTGCTTAGGAATGGAATACCATCTTGAGTAAATTCTCCAAGAGCTTTTGTTTGTACCTTAAAGGCTGCAGAGTATTCACTCTTAGCTTCTCCCTTTGTGCTACGTACACGTACTTGATAGGTCTTACCTGGTGTCATACCCTCGAAAGTATAGCTTGTATCAGTAGTCTTGTAAGTTTGTAGGGCTTTTGAGTTGCAGTACCATTTACTTCTGCTACCTCTACTTCATAGCCGTCTACTTCATCTGTACTCTTTTTCCCACTGAACAGCAAACTCGCGTTGGATATAAGTAGTACCAAGAGATTTAGCTGTTGGAGTCTTAGGTGCAACGAGCTTAGGTAGATTAGGTTCGCCTTCATGTCCCTTCAATCAAAGTCATGCTGATATCATCAATATCAACTATGAAGTTTGGCAATAGTCCCATTTCATCTCAGGAAACATTAGAGCTGACACTTACTGACTCTGCATTCTCAGGAGCCTCAACAATCATGTACTTTTCTCTCCAAGTCAAAGGGTCATCCTTGATGAAATCCATACCTATAAGTTTGCTGTTAAAGGCTAGTTTGGGCATCCTTGATGTAGCTGTTACTGTTGTCTTCTATCATCTTGCCATGAACCTCCATTCATTGGAAGCTCCTTGCCCTCAAGCTCTAAGTTTAGTTCCATTCTTTAGCTTTCCAGTTTAGTCTGATGAAAGCAAGTTCTTTCGTGCGTAATGGATAGCCACCATGATCTAGAGGAGCATTACCTCTGTATTTGAAAGAGATTAGATACTGAGCCTTTGAATTAACAGGAATAAAACCTGGATAATTAAATATTTGGTGTGTTTGCCCGTATGTACCAGCAATACGCATAGATGCTTTCCTTCAGCTGGAGAGTCTGTTATACGGAAGAAAGAATTGAAGGAAGTAGAACTGTATCTAGGTTCCAGAAGTACCAGCCCAGTTGGTCATTCCCTTGTTGAACTTTTTCTGTTTTCTTTTGATACTCAACATACTTATCAAAGAATGCCTTGAACTCTTTGATATCCTCTTTTGAATACTTGATATTATTCTTTTTGAAATACTCAAGGATTTTTTTCCATAAAAGCCACCTATAGGAGCCTGTTCTCCTCCTCGTCATCGTCTCCAGCTTCGCTAGACCTGCTTCTTCTTCTTCAGGCTCGTCACCATCTTCGTAGAATGTATCATGAGGAAGGTCTGGAAGGAGATGCTTAGGATATTTGGTTGGGATACTGGGTGGAGTAGGAAGGTCTGCAGAGATAGGATTTCTCAAAGCCTCCATTAGTTAGAATACTGTTTCCAGACAGTCGTAGGACGGTTTGTTTGGGATAGTTTCGTTGAGCAGATAGGGTGGTCGTCATCAAGAGTCCACCAGCTAGAGTCTGCTAATACTAATTTACGTGAATACATGTTTTTTTATTTGAAGTTTTAAAAGAATTAGTTCTCGTTATTTGAGCTTATAGATAGCTCGGATTTCATTTAGATAGTTTATTTAGATTTGTTTCTAGTTGCTCAGACCATAGACCTTTGGGTGTCTTGTGTGATACTCTTCATGAGCTCTGACGACTTGAGCATAGCTGAGATAGACTCTCACCCTCTCTCTGGCGTGTAAACTGTAGGGCATAGACTAGGCCTAAGCCTCGAGATATAAATCTGAAGGCTGTAATCCTATCTTCCTTTAGGTTTGCGAGCGTATTGGGTCCCGTTAGTTCATATATGGCACGTGCTGCGACTACCTGAGAGAGTAGCTCACGGATATCTTTCAGATGGCTGATAGCCTCTTGGTATCGGTACTCCGTAATAGCTAGACGACCAAGAGCAAAGAGTTGCTCCAGCTTAAGCTCCGAGCCTCTGAAGTAGGGGAGGTTACTTGATAGAATGGGCTTCTGTATCTGCTTTGTAGTAGCCATAGGCGAGATCCCAATGATGCTCTAGCTCTGTGTAGTTGCGACCAGTGATTAGCTTTTTGGTCTTCGTGTCGCTGGATAAGCTCTGTATTCTGTAGCTCATCAGCATTTAAGTACTCGCCTAGAACCTTATCGAGGAAGACTGCACCTAATATCATGCCCTTGTACTCTTCGGCAGGAACACGACCACTAGATAGGGCGTAGACTCTATCATCATCTCCGAGGTTGTAGCCAATAAATCCCGACTGAAGAGCTTGAGCTTTTCTGCCGTGTAGCTCTCGGCTATAACTTCCATCAACGAAGCCCCCAGCAGTAGCTACATCTTCAAGATTTCGGCTAAGGTCTTTGCGAATAGCCTCTTGATTATTCTTAGCCAGTGGAGAAGTTCCTAATATCGGTTCTAGAGCAATTTCATTATTTACCTCCATCTCTAAATAAGTGGTTTAGCTCATTCCAAGATTTGCTGTTGAGGATATAAGACGTTCGGAGAAAACGATTGTAAAGAACGTCCGAGGCAGTGCGTGCTCGCTCAGCTTCAAGGATATTAACGCTACTCTGTCCCTGACGTTTGAAGTTATACGTAGGGTCGGGAACGATGGGGAATTGGTATTGAGACTCCATAACCTCATTGGTCCAAGTGGAGCAAGACGTTATGAAAGTAGATAGTCCTATCACAATAAGCTGATAGACTGCACGTGAAAATCTCGTCATTGTTAGGGTAAGATTATGTATTTGCAGTAGGGTGCTGGCAGAGAGGCCTCACCTTCATCGTAGTTTTGAGTTTGCTTCGTCTTAAGTATGGGCGTAGTAAAAAGGCCATCTTCAGAGTGAGCTTCCAACTTCGCTGATATTGTCGTAGAGCGAGCCGCATAACCCGATACAGCAAGATAGAGTGGCTGACCAGAGGTAAGCGTAAACTCAAGGCTGTGCTCTTTGCCGTCATTATTGATTTTATTTTCTCCCGAAACCGCGCGAGCTGTACTCAGTTCGTGTAGTTGCTTATCTGCGCCTACATATCTGATGACTATCTTGGAGCGAACAGAGCTCTGTGGTCTTAGACCGCCATCGCCCAAATCTGCAGGTTCCTCAAATGAGTAAGTTAGCCTTACTTGATAGCTACGTTGAGTAGGGAATGTTACACCCTGATAGACATAGTCCTGGGGGCTTTGTCTCAGGGGTCTCCTACGAGTATGGGCATATCCTCGTAGTTGATAACGGGCTTCTCTAGTCCCTTAAATGGAAATAGCTGATTATAGTCTTCCTCTGGCATATCTACAGGAGTGCGATTGCAGGCCATGGCCACAAAAGCGCAAACCAAAGGAAGCAAGCATATTTTGAAGATAGATTTATTCATGACTCTAGTAATATTTATATTTAGCATTAGGGTCATCGTATATGGTAGCGATGATACCTGTCTCTTCGCCTTCGGGGTGTAGGTGCTTTGCTCTCTAGTCTAGTTGTGCGGTAGAGTGGGTCATACACGCGCACGAGCTCACACTCGTATACACCATTACGGAAGATGAAATCACGGAATATTTTTTTGTCATCTAGACGAATACCAGAGAGGAAAGGTCAAGCCATCGGGAGTACCTACATAGCCAGAGCCTAAGCCGATAATCCCTTGAGGTGGTCCATCGGGAACGTTTGCTTTGCGACTAACTTGAGTAAAGAGGGCGTAGCGTTGGGCAACTTGATTGATGCCGTAGCTAGTAAGCTCGCCTCGGGTACTATACTTAATGATATGGTCACTGCTGAAAAGTAAGTGCGGCTACCCTGCTGTATCTTAAGGCGAGGATTGCGCATACTCTCAAATGTCTTTGCGGTGCATGCTGGCTTGTTGAAGTCGCTCGTCATTCTGATTGTCTCCTATGCGCTTGAGTATAAGGTATGCTTTCGCAGGACGGATAGAACGAGGACTCACGAATATCAGTCTGCCGTCGGCATCTGTACCTTGAAAGAGAAAGTCTAACTCTCCTTGATACTTGTCGCCTATGAGCTTTGTAAGATAATTACCGGTAGAGAATGATAAGCGTGTCATTGAGTTGTGACCAAGTTTGTAATGAACGTTTTGATTTTCGAGGGCAGAGTCGTCCGTATAGTCGCCTCTCATCATTAACGAGCCATTGGGCGAGAACTTGAGCTGGAAAGTAGAACCCACCATATCCAAGTTCATTAGGGAATTTATGAATGTTCAACTCTGTCTTTAGGTCAGAGAAGAGGAGCGAGTCCGTTTGAGGAAAGTAAATTGCTTCCCAACCGTTAGGTGCCGTTGTGAGTACCTGCTGGAGAGAGTCCTGTCTCGCTTGAATGCGCTTGGAGGCACTATCACTGAAGACGCCACTATCAGACGAACAGCCAGTAGTGCAGTACAGAATGATAATAGCCAATAAGGATAATAGTTTATGACTCGCCTGACTCATGATTTTTTTATTGTATTGATTTATAAGCGTGAGGCTATAGAGCTGTAATCTTTGTAGAGATATGCCCCATTCAGCCTTGATGTAATCACTGATAAATTTGCGCTTGAGGACGAAGGCTTGATGCGCTTCTTTCGCTCGCTCTGCATATAGTCGCTCTGCATGACTGTCTCCTGTAGCTTCATCAGGAACAGCTGCATCTTGCTCCGCATGATTGATTTCAGACGGAGTAGATGTTAGCGTTACGCTATACATCTCAGCTAAGTCTTCCTTAGGTGAGAGTAGCCCTAGTATAGAGTAAAAGCCTCGAGACCATGCATAGCGATTGAGACCAATAGCTTCTTTTAGAGACTCTCTACTATTCGTGTAGCTCTTGAACGCATCTGCAATATCCTCAGTACTATTGATGTACTTGTTCTGGGAGATTTTGATAAACTTATTATGGTCGTAGGGGTGTATATCCATTAGGTGCTTCGCAATCTGATGTTGGGCAGAGCGCACAAGCCTATACACCTCATCGGGGTCTTGAGGATTAAATTTATCAACGTTGTATATCTTGAGTTCGGTCGCAGGAGAGACACGATCAAAAGGAAGGTCTACTCCTTGTTGGTCAATGTTTCCCCCTCCATACAGATATATACGTAGCAAGGGTGCATTAGGCATAAAGTCTTTTGAAGGAAAGAAGGCCTTATCCTTATACATCTTAAGTACGGTAGCCTCTAGAGCTTCCATGACAGGACGCACTTTAGCTGTTTGTGGTGGATAAATGAAACTAGCTTGAGAAGCATTGTTCTTATCCCAACGATAAATAACCTCAGCTTGATAGGGACGAGAGATATGCTCTTCAAGCCACGTGTCAAGTTCGGTCTGTACTGCTGGGGCAGGCAGTACGCTCTCTGGTTGTATCTCATGGTGCTTACATGCAGTCATCAGACTAAGTAAACCCAATAGATATAGTTTATATTTCATTGTATGATGCTTCTTTAGTGACGTATAAGGTGATTATTACCCTCACGAGGGTTTGCTTCTAGTCCTGATGATATGGCCTCTACAGGTATTTGTAAGTTCTGTCGAGGGTCATTTTGCTTCAGTGGACGATAGAATGAATTGCGTGAAGAGCGTGTAATCTCAAGATTAAAACGGCGTATATCAAACCAGCGCAAGCCTTCCTCAAAGAATTCCATTTGACGGAAGTGGAGGATTGTTTTAATCATAGGTAACTGACGCACGGAGAGTCCATAGAATGGCGCATAGACTGAGTAGTCGCTTGTGGAGCCTTGGGTATATCTATCCTTGAGTACTCTAGGCTCGTAACCAAGTTTCTTCATGGTGTAGACCTTGAGGTCTGCAATAGCCTTATCATAACGGCTAAGCATCGTATAGGCTTCCATTCTGTTGAGGAGCACTTCGTCCACGGATAAGAGTACATTAGGTACAATCAGTCCACGAGGATGCGTTTCTGATGTTTCTCTAAGTGTAGGACGCTCATCAAACTTAACGAGATAGCGAGTATTGCGCAGTGGTGCTGGCGCATACACAAATGGATAAATCAGTGTAGCATCTCCAGACTGGTCATCATCTTTGATTGTTTTGCGCTTGAATATCTTTTATCCACTACCTGAGTCGTGGCTCCGTAGCGGTCTTGAGCAATCAGTCTAGCTAGCCTTGACTCAGTAGAGGCAATGAGCAAGTTTAGACGGATTATTGGGTGCAGTGTAGCTCTGAGCGAGCTGTTCTCTTTTCCCTGATAGCTCATCTTGTAGCTTAATCCAAGGGCGCAAGTCTGTACCAGCATCAGCACCTAAGGCATAATCCGCACAAGCGATAACTTCGTCCCACTTACCCATCATCAGATAGACGCGTGAAGCGAAAGCATAAGCCGCACGCTTATTGAAGTGGTACTTGCTCTGCTTATAGTAGTGGTCGTTGATGAGGATAAGACCTAGCTTGAGGTCCTGCTCAATTTTTCTCGTAAGTCTTCGCTACCGTCTCTCTTGGATACTTAACGAAGGCATTCTTTTCAGGCTTTGTTAAGTAGGGAATGCCCGGACTATCTTCGCTACGCCCATAGGGGTCAGACCATATATTCACAAGCATGAAATGCAAGTAAGCTCTCAGCATGAAAGCTTCTCCATAGAGTGCTTTGATGCGCTCTGTCTTAGTTGGGAATGTGCTCAGAAGTTCAAGCGCCTTGTTCGCTCCTGCGATGCCTCGATAACATTCGTTCCAATAGTTTTTGAGGAGCATCAATGTCTTCAGAGTCGTAATCTTCCCAGAAGTACATCGTCTCACCAAGGCGAGACTGCACACCGCCGACACGCTCCTCCACATTGTCTGTGCGAGGCTCAAGGAATGGAATATAACTAGCTGTAGGGGTACGAGCCCGTAAGTAGTTCAGCTATTTTGTCTTCGCTGTCAATATTTATGTCTAGCGCAGTATTGGGGCTCTTGTCTAGAAAGGTCTGACAAGAGGGGAGTAGGCATAAGGCACAAGCAAAGGATATGATAGGAATAATTCTTTTCATCATGGTGAAGTCTTAGAATCCTAATTGTAGGGTGAAGGTACACTGGCGAGGCGTTGGCAATGATACCCCTCCTGAACGATAGTACTCAGGGTCTTGACCATGTAGGCGTTTGTCTGAGTAGAGTAAGAATGGATTAGTCATACTTACTTGAAGTTTTCGCCGATGCGATGTGCATCTGCTTAAGCCAATCCTTAGGTAGGTTATAAGACAGAGATATGTGCTTCAGGCGAATGAAGCTACCATCAGCAATCATCTGCTGAGAATAGTTGTAAGTGCTGTAAGCACGCTCTATATTCTCCTTACCGATGGCATTTGATAGGTCTGCCGATGGGATAGTAGGCACATCCGTTTTCTGCTCATCACCAGGGTTTAACCATCTGTCTCTCCACATACCAGAGAATACATTCAGGTCGCCAAATGTAGGGTCAAAGGTCGGATTAAGACGAATCTTATTACCTGCTTGAGCTGTAAGGAAGAGAGAGAGCTCCCAGCCTTTGTAACTGAAAGTATTTGATAAACCTCCAATGACTTGTGGTTCGATAGGGCCATGATACAGGAGATAAGACTTCGTGTACTGGGTATCGCCGAAGTCAGCTCCGTATATTTGAGCGTCTTCCCCTCTGTTGATAGGGTAGAGCCCAAAGTCGAAACTAGGAAGACCATAAGGGCTAAGACCTTGGAAGTTATAAGAGAAGAGAGATCCCTTAGGATAACCCACGAGATTACCTCTACCTCTACCCGATACAAGGTCTAGTGCATTGGGGGTATTGAGTAGGCGAGTAATCTTTTTGGTTCATAAGGCTGAGCGTGAAAGTGCTGTTCCAAGAGAACTCTCCTCTTATATTTTCGCTACTAAGCGAAAGCTCAAGCCCTTGTGTCCGCATATCCCCGAAGTTGGCATACTTGTAGTATTGTCCGCCGATACCAGAGGTGCGCACAAGGTCAATCAGGTCAAAGGCATTACGTTGGTATAGATCAAGCGTTGTACGCACTCGGTCATTAAAGAATGAGGCTTCAATCCCGAAGTTGAGCTCGTACATCTTTCTCCCAAGTAAGGTCTCTATTCTCTAGATGCTGTATGTGTATAGCATGCTCACGGTCTGCGTATATACGAGGGCTTGTTTGCAAACCTTGATAAACCGAATTAGCATTAACTGCTTCTTCGTTCATCTTGGCTGTAAGCCCATAGCTCATACGAAGGGCAAGAGCTGTAAGCAAGTCCGAACGCTTAAAGAAGGTTTCTTTATCAACATTCCACTTAGCTCCGACATTCCATGTAGGAAGCCATTGAGCATTAGAGTTTTTACCCGAAGCATTTGAGCCTTCTATGTTAATCAGCGCATTGGCAATATATTTGCCTGCATAACCATAGGTAGCACTGCCCGAGAATGTAAGTCCCCTGTCGTAGCGGTGTGTGTCTGAGAAGTACTGTGAGCCTTCGCCAAGAATCTTAGAGAAGATAATCGGATTGGTATAAACTTGTCTACCCCTATCGTACTGAATGCCGTAGCCCGTAAAAGGCGTTTCGCTTCTATTAGCCGAACGAAGTTCAGTAAATCCGAAATGCCTTAAGATTATGCTCTCCCCACTGATGGTCATAATCAAGGGCAAGACGCATCAGATAGCTACTTAGGCTCGTTTCATTCTTATTTCAGGATACCTCCGTGAGGTAGTGGACTCTGAGGAGTTTCCTCTGTGCGCTCGGGGTCGGTGTAGAGGTAAGTGTTCGTACGTGCTACATCACTTGTTTCCATGCCTCGATAAGCGAGGATTTGATTAGACTGGTCGCTAATCTCGTGGCGAGTAGCAGTACTTGCATGACGAGTAGAGAAGAGCGCACGAGCTTCTAGCGAAGGATTGATTTTTGTAGCTTGCTTCTATTTGCGCCTTGAAGTCAAGGACATTGATGTCCATTTTGTTGGACGCATACTCGTTATGAATATTAAAGGGTGCCCAGTTGTTGCGGTAGTACTCATGAGGCAGTAGGGTACGACTTGTCCCTAGAGCGTAGTTGAATGGGTTAATATCAAAGTCACGCTCGAAAACGCCAAGACTAGTGTTCTTGCGCTGTGGCAATGTGCCGGGAGCCTTTTGCTGGCGGATATTACCTTGTCCCGAAAGCGTTACTTGAAACTTATCCCCGATATAAAATGTATTTCTTTGAGATTGGCTGTGATACGTTGTACCTTATCAGCGATAGTCCATCCGCCATCATGGTAGAAGCCTCACAGACGCATAGGTCGCTGAGTTCTTGCCCCCAGCGGTAAAGCTAATGGCGTGGCTGGTCGTCGGGTTGAGCCTAAATAGCTCCTTAAACCAGTCTGTATTGGCGCGTTCGTGTTGCTCAAGGAATGACCTACGTGCTGCCTCCGTATTTTCTAATAGGTAACTATTGGTGTTTCTCATTGTATGAGCTAAGAGCCTTATTCATCAAATAGTACACACCGCTACGGCGTCCGTAGAATGTGTTAGCCATATTGAAGTAGCCCTTATCCATCATCTCTTGGTAGAGACCCATAGTTTCTTGCGAATTGAGTAGGTCATACTCACTGTAGCTTGGTCGCAAGCGCATGGTATTCTCTGTGGAATAACTAACCTTGAGGGGCGATTCACGACGACCCGACTTGGTCGTTACCACGATTACACCATTTAGAGCTCTTGCACCATAGATAGATGTCGCAGAGGCATCTTTAAGCACTTGGATATCTTCGATGTCGGCTGCATTCAGCCCAGCCACAGCCGAGCTAATAAGCGTAGCAAAGCATCGCCCGAAGCTAATTGGTCTAGGCTAAGGTGTACTAAATCTTCATATACCGCGCCATCAATAACCCACAGAGGTTGCACATTTCCTAGGATAGATGCGCCACCACGAATATTGATACGAGGTGCAGCTCCGAATGTACCTGAGATATTTTTGAATAGAAAGACCCGGCACACGCCCTTCAAGCATGCGTGAGATATCTTGCACTCCTTCGAGGTGTATTTGCTTCATCTTCACGGATGTAGCTGCACCCGTGTAGACACGGCTCTTAATCTTCTGATAACCTGTAACTACAACCTCATCAATCTGACGTCTGTCTTCACGCATGGTAATTGACATCTGAGGTTTGGTTATACGCATCTTGAGCGTTTGCATGCCTACGCTACTAAGCTGTATAGAGTCGCCTAGCTCTGCTTGCAGCGTGAAGCGTCCTTGAACGTCTGTAATCGTTCCTCGTGAGCTGCCCAATAGGCGTATGCTGACGCCGATGAGCGACTCACCGTTGCTACTGCGTACAGTACCGCTGACCGTGTGTTTGCTCTGTGCTAGTAGCGTGGGGGCAGGGAGCATAAGTGTCGCTGTCGCTCCGAGCATAAGGCTACGCTCTAAACCTACAACGAGTGTAAGTCTGTGTAAATATCTATTCATGAATTATATGTCTCTAGAGTGTGATGCGTACGCCTCCATAAAGTCCAAATGGGTGTCCTGCACGTACGCCAGAGGGGTGTCGAGAAGTGAGATAAGCCTTGTTGGCTAGGTTGATGGCGTTAGCCGTGAATGTTACCTTATTATTCAGGCGGTAGCGTACAGATGCGTCCATAATCATGTGTGCTGGTACCTTGTGAGCTTCAGCCATAAGTCCTTGCCCAGGGATTGTACGCATATCGCCATTGTAACGCATAGTGAAGTTGAGCTCAAGCTTTTTCCACTCTAAACCTATCTGTGCATTGAGCGCATGCTTGTAAATGTAAGGAAGCTCATCGCCTGCGAAGACCTCGCCCCAAGCCGCAGAATAGAATTCATTCTTCATCTTGGTGTCCGTATAGGTATAGCTGAATTGTAGTGGAAGCTGTACGCGCCATGCTCTAGGTAAAGGTTGCCAAGAGGCTAGGAACTCAAAGCCCTTGACCGTGGCAGCTCCTACAGTAAACTGGTCTAGTGTGCCTTGTCCACCAGCGGCAGCGAGGTCACTACCGAGCATGTTGGAGTAGTCATTGTAGTAGCCGATAGCTTCCATGCGTAAGGTACCTAGGTTTAGACGCAGACCGCTCTCTAGGTTGATACTCTTCTCAGGCTTCTGTCTGTAATACTTGGCTACACTAGGAGGAGCAAAACCTTCGTGAATACCTGCAAAAATGGAAAGGGGCTTAAGTATCTTGTAGTTAATACCGAAGCTAGGCAGAAGTTCTGTCGCATGATTGTCTCCATCTATGCGCAGATGACCTGTGCGCCTAGGGTCTTTAGTCGTATAGTCGCGCTTGATGATTTCCACATCTTCAAGACGAAGACCTGCTGTGAGGGTTAGCTTAGAGAAAGACCACTTAGCTAGTAGGTAAGAGGCGAAAGGCGTGAGCAGCTGTGATGCGGTTGCTCTGATCACCACCCCAGCCAGCACGGTAGAGCGTCATGCGCCCTGAGTGCATGGAGTAGCTGTCATCATGCTGGAAGCGGTCTTCACTATCGGCATGATAGCGAGCTCCAAGCTCAAGCCCTAGATAACTAGACCCAAGAGAGAGCTTTATACTCTGCCTTCGTTTGTATGCCTCGAGAGTGATAGCTACGCTGATTGGCTCTGACAATAAGAGCTTCGCCATCAGCGTCCTTAGCTCCTGTAAGAATATCGAAGTATGGGGCATTGATTTCTGTATCCTCAAGTACCGTCTCTATACTGCGCTTCTCTCCCTTGTGAAAGCCTACACTGATGTCGCTAAGCTTATACCAGTTACGCCAAAAGTAATTGTAGTAAAGACTAGTTGTGATTTTTAAGCTTATTATTAAAGCTGATGTAGTGAGTCAGCGCACTCTGGAAGTGCTTCGTGCGCATCTCGTCCATTTGCGCCCCTCTATATCTGTAGTAGGGTCTTGCAGCGAAGTCCGCTTCGCTAAGCCCAACGTAAGTTTCATCTGAATGCTCATTGGCAAAACCCAGCTTAAGCTCTAAGGCCTGTGAGGTGCTAGCCTCATCACTTGTATGCCAGCGGAGTTTCCCTACTATATCATTGCGGTAGAAGCCCGTACGTTCATCGGGTTCATCTCGTCTAAATCCTTTAGATTGGTAGCGAAGATACTCTACTACGTAGCCTAGATGTTTTGTGTCATTGCCTAGGTAGGTATAAGCATTGAATGTATTATAACTACCGAAGGAGGTACGCAGACCTGCCGTAAAACGATTAGGAATAGGCGTAGAAACCATATTCACAGCTCCCCCCGTAGTGAATGGTCCGTACTGAACCTGACTACTACCCTTGAGGACTTCGATAGCATGCATACGTGCAGCATTGGGGAAGTAGTAAGCAGCAGGAGCAGCATAGGGAGCAGGAGCGGCTAGAATGCCGTCCTCCATAAGTGAGATACGTTCACTTCGCTCAGCCTTCGTTCCTCGTAAGCTAATGTTTGGTCTTAATCCGAAGCCGTCTTCTTCGTAGATATTAACCCCCGGTACAGCCCTAAGCATACGCGAGATATCCGTATAGCCTAGCTTGGCAATTTCTTTGGGGGATACGTAGTAGGCAGAACCTGTGCGGTTGCTAGCCTCAAACTTACTACCGAGCATTTGTTTAGCCGATACCACGACTTCATCAATGCGGTGTATGGAGTCACTAGATACTGCGATGCTATCCCTCTTCTGAGCATGCCCATAAAGGCTTGTTGTACACAATACTAGAATGAGAGAAGTGCCTCTAATCGCTTTTTTGCAAATATGCTGGTGCATTACTTTATATCTTATTATTTAGAGCTAAGAAAAGAAGGTGATGGAGAAAAATACCGTTTTGAGACCATTGCATAACACGGCACTCACTGCGTTATTTTTCGACATTCAGGCTTGGTCATTTACAAGAGTAAACTCCCGTCGCCTTCAGTCTCAATGCCTTGCGATTACCGCATTCTGCAAAGCTCCCATAAAAGGACAAGTTTTACTTGTCCTTTTTGAGACCGTCGGGCGATCTCGTTTTAGTCTTCCGTTCAAAGCATACGTTTTGCGTCTGCAAAGTTACGCCCACACTCGAAGGTCACACAATACCCATATAATGGTATATTGTATGACCTCTTGCCTCTTACTTCCCTAATAGTAGGTATTAATGTTTACAGGTTTGTCTTAACTTGGGAAGTGTCACTCGTTGGGGCTCAAGAAATGTGAGACCATTGCATAATACGGCACTCGCTGCGTTATTATCGACATTCAGGCTTGGTCATTTACAAGAGTAAACTCCCTGCGCCCTCAGTCTCAATGCCTTGCGATTACCGCATTCTGCGAAGTCTCACCAAAGCGACAAGTTTTTACTTGTCCTTTGGGAGACCGTCGAGCGGTCTCAATGTGTGAAACACTAACCCAGGGCTTGCGCCCAGGGCTGTGCAGGAGTATCGCCCCGTTGGGGCTCGTCTATGTTTTCTCCATCAATCAACCAATCCATCAATCAGTTACTTGGTTATTTTTGATGCGCTCGCCCTGGAAAGGCAAGCATATCAACAAAGGGTCATGGCAAAAAAATTGCCACAGCCCCATAATTAGATTAGCATCAAGTCTTAGATTTTTCAAAAACTATTCATCTTTTGCCTCCCAGAGTGGCTCTGATTATCGAATAGCAGGTAGTAAATCATTATTATCCTCAATACGAAGCATACGAACATCTCTTGAACATGTAGAGAACCAAGGGTATTTTTTTCGCCAGCTTCTGAATCGTAATAACGCACTTAACAGCATCCATACCTTCATCTCCGAAATATACAGACCCTGTGTATGGGAAAAACCATTCTCGGTCAAGAAATCACGAATTAACTTGTAGGCTCCATGATAGCTATTGCCATCGTAGCATTCCCCTAAGCAATTGGTATCTAAATCAAATACGACTGCGTACATAATTTTTATTATTTTATATGATGAGACAAAGATACGATTTTTATTGGAGACCGTTGCCTGTATTGAGCAGGGCAAGCGCATCAAAAACTTAGAATAGCTAAGCTTCTGCCTTACGAGTGCGTAGGCACAACAGCCAGAGCATTTGCTTTGTGTTGTATCGTTGCGGTTCGTTGGGGGAGTATCGCCCTTACAGGGCTCTTTTACGCTTTGCGTTCTCATCGCTATAAAAGAAAATAGGCACTAGAGAGTAAATCTCTAGTGCCTATTTTGACTTTTAGGAAGTTAGTTTAGTGTTTATCAGGCTGATGGAGCGAGAGCCATGGTAGGACGTAGTATCCTCTTCCTCCTCTAGTACCTACTTCCAATGCACTAGCAGTGTGATAATAAAGTCCGCCATTATCTATACGTTGGTTTTGATACACTCCTGGATATGGTATCTTAGGACCCCTTGGAGGGTATTGGTCATTTAGTTTGCGAGTCCAAATAAATAAGGCTTGTCCTCCGTAATCGATTATAAAGTCATTAGTTCGGTCGGAAGACCAAATTCCATTGACATGTATAGTTCGTTTGATGACTTCTGGGTGTAACTCATTTCCATTTTGCCAGAAATTGTCCTTGACAATGACCTCCCTTAGGTACTTCTCTGCCTGCTCCATCGTCATGTTCTTAAAATTGAAAAGCATTACCGATGGATTTTCATCTCAATGCTAAAGAATGAGCGAGGATTAATTGTTAGCGTTGAACCTCCAGCTGGAAGGTCTACAGGTACGCCCTGGGGAGCAGAGCCTGATTCGGATTATACCATTTGCCGCCTCGGTATAGCGCACAGCAACTACCATGGGAGTACCTATGAAACGGAAGGCATAGAATGTATTGCGTGATAGCGAATAGGTTTGTTTTCGGAAGTTTGCATCCTGATTTCTGTAATAGATAGATTTCAAATTCGTGTATTTTACTCCATCTATACGCGCTTGTTCGCCTGTAGCACGATGTATCGTTCCTGCATGAACCTCGTCATCAAAACGTGATTTATAGGTCAAACCTTCAAATGAAGATATTCCTTTCTCTGGAATATAGGGAAATACAGAATATAGGTCAAAGCGGTCTGGAACATGCCAATAGAGATCTCCATACTCGAGTACGAGCTTGCTTCCATCACCTCGCTCTGAGTCATCTCTGAGGTAATTTACTTTGAAGCTTTTTATTTTCAAACTGACTTAAGACGGGAGAGGAACCGTGATAAGCGTATGGTTGACCTGCACCCGGGTCTCCAGTTGCGTTGTTAGGGACGTTGACTGTTGGTCGCTGTGCTACGAGCAAAGGTACATGCTTGGTACTTTTAGTAGGGTCTCCAGCAAGGTAGTCAAAGCCCATACGAGCTAGTGGGTTCAAGCGTAGCTCTTCAAGGAGCTTGGCTGTAGAACTATAAGCTGTACCCGTCTTATGTGGCTTCTGAGCGCTGTATACGAATGTCTACCCATAGGCATATCTAGCGTTTTTGTTGTAGAGATTGGCTCAAATAGCTGTACCATAACCCATGTTCTCATCAGGCTTTTTTCCCCGAATCATTAATCTCTGTCATCCAGAAATATAATTTGCCTGAAGTTTTTTTGGCGTTCGAGGTTTGCGTAGTTAGCTTTCTCAAATGGGATTTCAATACGTGAGGTCTCTTGTGTCGGCGTGAACTGTGGTTGTGGTGTTTCCGAAACATAGGCACCTGAACGTCTAATATATCGTACTACATCAGGAGAAAATGACTTATGGAATATAGATAGAAGTATCTGTCGTTTAGTGTCATCTAGATCTATAGGTAGGTTCTTGAAGCTGTAGGATACCGATGTTACCGCTTGTGTGTCTCGATATGGAAACCTCTGATTTCGAAATCATAGGTAGGACGAGAAGTGAGCCCATCCAAGATTGTCTGGTCAGTATCCAATGCTTGGTTCGACTCTTGTTTACTCATCTCATTTTTAAGGTCAATAGCCATTAAGCTCCCTAGCATCTTGAAGCGAGGATTTAAAGGGTTTGTTTCCGTATTAGGATCTTCATAGACTTGTTTCATGTCGAAGTTCCAATAGTCCTTCTTTGTTACCTTATCGAACTTTTTTTCTTAGCTGTCATAGGATAGCCATCAAACCAAGATAGTCTAGCTCCTTCTGGAGTACGACAGCCTAGGACAAATGGTATGTCAATGTCTTTCCCAATCGTCAGTTTCTCGTTATCCCCATAAAGTTTTTTTGACAACGTTCTTGGCACTCCAGTTGTACACCTGATTAGTTTTATCCCATTTTTCCTCTTTTATTCTTAGGATTAGGATCGTCAGGAGTATAGATGGCGTGAAGACTCCAATTTTCGCCCTCCTTAATTTTTGTAGTATCGGGAGCAAATCCAGGTAAAAAAATCGATTTTTTTCCTTTAGCACGAACAAAGTAGCGGTCTCCATTGCCTGTAGCGTTAGGGTTCTTTAATGAGCTTCCATGTGGCTTCAGCATAACAGTTAGTGCTTTGTCGTTCTCCAAAAAGGGCTATAAAAAAACAGGAAAGTCTTCTTCTGTTTTTTTCCTGTTTGAGCAAAATCAAACTTTGGAACTTTTTCATTAGCTTTTGGAGTAGTCATCTCAATACCGCGAGCAGGAGATGCCTCTGCATACTGGATTGCAACCTCAGGATCTAATTCAATATCCCCGAGGTCCACATTCATAGAAAGAGGACTAAGCTTGCTTGTGGTAGAGGAGCTACCCTCTCTAAATGTATCTTTCTGACAGCTACTTGTTGTTGCCATCAAAAACAAACTCAGAATTCCGCTAAAAAGAGTAGCGGTACATTTATTAATTTTCAGATGTTTCATTTTTCTTGCGTTGAGATACTGTACTATACTTCTCCTCCATCTTCGAGAGGTTCAAACTCGTCTATTTCCGCTGAGGCACTAGCTAGGATGTTTAGTCCTAGTGGAAAATAAAATGCTTCGCAATAAGCTCTTTCGTACTTTTCTTTTCTTTTCATACCCTAATTATGGTCGTAAAATTTAAGTTTTGGATTACGAAGGTAGTAAAAACAAAAGAACAGGGGCTTGTCTAAAGTATTCAATGTGATTATGCGTACTTGTCTCGGTAATTACGCACACTTATTTCAGAGAGTACGCATACTTATTTTTCGTAAGTACGTGTACTTATTTTTCGTAAGTGCGTGTACTCGTTTCAGTGAGTACGTCGTACTTGTCTCCGTAAGTACACGTAAATACTTTTTGTAAGTACGTGTACTTGTTTTAGTGAGTACACGTACTTAAGTTTGTAAGTACGTAGTACTTTTTTTGGAGACTTTAGCTGTAGTCTGTACAAACTACACGTGTAGTCTGCATCAAACTTCAGCCGTAGTCTGTACAGACTTCGCCGAGGTTTTTGAGTTTAGGAAGCGCAAGCTTTGTTTTTCTCTTCGTGTAATTCAGATATTTTTGATGCGCTTTCCGTGAAAGTATCCGATATCTGTTATATAAAAAAATAAGCCACCTCATTTCTGAGATGGCGAGCCTTAGTTTTTCCACCTAAGGGAGATAATTTTATACAAAAGTAATTATTTCGATTTATTCACCAAAAAGCAATGTCAGTGCGTCGTACTTATTTCGATACTTCAGTGGTGATCTCTATAAAATACTCTGTATTAGACAACATAATTCTCAGTATTATCTTCAGGATATATGAGTTCGTAATACTGGTCGTCTAATAAAAAAATCTTAGGTCGAGTACGCATATTTGTATGCGATTACCTGTATTGATGAACACGCAATTCCCTTTTGCGAAAGATATGTCTAGCTTTTTATCTGCATACTTTCGTTGTATAGGTTGAGCTCGTATAGCCCAAAAGTGGAAGTTAGAGTCCTCTTTCTTTAGAATTTCTAGAACCTCTGCAATTGTGTATTCATCGTTCTTTCTGTTCATCAGAGCTTGATAGGCATTGAGAGTATACTTTCTGTGTTTGGGATTGCCTAGCAAGTCAAAACATTTCTCTGAATGACGATCATAGTAGGATTGATATATCTCATAATTTCCTTTTATAATGGCTTCTTCCCCCACCAATGTGCATTATCAATGTCGTACTCCCAGAAATAATAGCCGTACCCTAATCGAGCTTCTTCGGATTGACAATATATAGGCTCTTTTGATAACAACTTGTTCTCCTCCCCTAACAGTTTGGTACAATGGGATCCTATCCATAACTAAGAACTACAAAACTGTAGTGGCTTTTTTCAATCTATCCTTAAGTGATGATAGATTGAAAGTAGGTAATATAATAGGAGGGATATTAGCTTGTAAACTTACGGTACTAATAAATGCACGTAAATAAGGGAAAATAATGGCAATACTATTGGCATAGAAATATTCAGGAATATCCATGCTAGATAGTTTGAAGATAGCTTTACATTCAACATGAACTACTTGTTTGTCGGTATCAGAACCTTCTTCAGAAGAAGCTCTAGCCCAAAAAAATTAAAAAGTAAGCTCGTACTTGAGTTCATTGCTGAAAAAAATTTCCCTTGAGGATTTAGTTCTAAAGCTAATTTTTGAAGATGTCTGAGTTGTACTAAAGTCAATATTTACTTTAGTAAATCTATATTCGACTAAAGAAAAACGAGCGGTATCCATAGACTATGCAGCTAAAACGGACTCTAAATTATTAACATCATCAAGATGAGTCTCGATGTTGTACTCGTATGCTGTTTCCATTTCATCGGTAAACTCCATGAAGTGATCTACTTGTTCAAAGTATTTATTCACAGGTGTAGAAACTTCTCGTAGCTCCTTAACACTATCTATTAGTCTATCAAACTCAATGTCGGACATTGAATTTATAATCTGTTCAAATGTTCTAGACATATTATTACCAGATGTTTATGTGATACTTTATACAAAGGTACATAATATCATTATAATTAGAAATATTGCTGTCCGATAAAAAGTTTTTTTCGATGAAAAATTCTCTTCTCATTTTGTGGAACAAACCAATTTGACGATCAGTTAGCTCGTTGATTATAGATACCAGTTGAGCAAATACCGGTCATGATGCATTTTCCGCTGCTATAGGGCTGTTCTGATAATAACAGGAGCTTTATTCTTTATCGGACAGCCGAATTCATCATCACAGACGGTTCATGAAAAATCGCTGATGAATGAATCTGATACGGTGTTTTATTGACGGAGAGGGCTTGCTTTTTATTTTAAAGTCACTTTAGTCTCGTAATTACTGGGCTAGCGAAGGGTGAAATGAGCCTGACGGAGTTTTTATCGGACAGCAATAGATTAGAAATTGTTGTATAATGATCTCAGGGTAACCGCATCAAAATTCAGGGAGGGTGTGTCCGTAGAGTCGTAAAAAAAGGCTGTAATAAGAATTAATCTCGTTACAGCCTTTTTAGAGAGCATTGCATAATACGGCACTCGTCGCGTTATCATCGACATTCAGGCTTGGTCATTTACAAGAGTAAACTCCCTGCGCCCTCAGTCTCAATGCCTTGCGATTACCGCATTCTGCAAAGCCCCACAAAAGGACAAGTGAAACTTGTCCTTTTATGAGACCGTTGCACGGTCTCTTTTAGATAAAACTATTGATTAGTGGTGTAGTTGTCCCTGCTTCGCGAGGAAGAGATTTAACTACGATATCACGCTTCTTAGCTCCTGTAGTTAGCTTCTTAGCTAAAGCCACGATGTCTTGAAGAGTGAGGTCTTCTGTATGAGCTGCATTAGCCTTCTGACTTAGGTTAGGCACCTTACCCGTCTCAGCGTAACTATTGAGGTACACGAGCCAAAGCATAGGATTATCCTTTGGCGTTAGGGCAATGTCTTCTACCTGAGTGGCGTGAGGGATAAGAGCCTGCTTAAAGTTCTGCTCGCTAACCTTGCCCTCTACAATCTCACGAAGAACGTCATAAGCCTTAGCCTTCATACGGTCCACATTCTCTCTCTGAGTGTTGAAGTGAATGCTAATCGTTTCGCTTGCTTGTGGTTGCTGTTCGTAGCGTACCTGTACACCGATAGAGTAAACACCTTGTTCCTTCTCACGAAGCTCGTCAAAGAGTCGCATCTGCAATAGTGTCTCAAGGACTGGAACGGCAATCTCTTCCTTATCGCTGAGCTTATCAGCCTTAGCAAAAGAAATCTCTACTTCACCTACATCGCCTTCGAGGTCAGCGGTGAACTCTCTAGTGATATTTTCATCAGGAGCGGTGAAGTCAAGGTTGTAAGTCTTACCCTTGCTCACTGCTGTCTGTGGCAGGCTTGCAAGATACTCTGTAACTAGCTTCTTAGCCTCAAGCTCTGGAATATCTCCCACGATGCAGTAAGTGTAAGCACCAGTAGAGAGTAGGTGCTCATTGAATAGTCGGATAATATCCTTATTGGCAATCTTATCAAAGTAAGCAAGGTTCTCATCAGGATTAACCTCAGACACAGGGTAAAGGGTCTTCTTGATACTGTCATCGACCTGCCCACGAGGCGTCTGCATGCGAGTGGTGTAGAGGTACTTCTGTAGAGCCTTGTACTTGTTTAGACCTTCTTCGGTAAAGTTCTGCTGAGTAAGTACTGCATGTAGGTATTCAAAGAAGCTCTTAGCATCCTTGCTCTTAGCATTTCCACCAAAGCCATCTGTGTAGTTCTCTAGTGAGATGTTGAGATCTACCTGCTTATCTTGTAGCCAAGCGTGGAGGTCATTTCTATTGTACGCACCAAGACCGCCCTTCATGATTAGCGACTGCATGGCAGTATAGGCTGGTATATCTTGTGGCGTAACTACAGAGCGTCCACCCTCTCTAGATGCAGCGAAGTAGAATTCGCCCTTGAGCTCAGGAGTGTAGCGGTAGAATAGCTTAGCACCCATTGCTTAGTGTCCATTCTTTTGCTATCAAGTTCCTTAATGATTTTTCTCGCTCTTAATCGTTCCTGCCTTAATAGGCTTGTCGATGAGCTTGTCGATGCTCTTAGGGCTAGATAGCTTAAGGACAGGTTCGCTCTTAACGTCACTGAGCAGTTTCTTAAACTCGTCAAGTGAGATATTGAGCTCATCAGCATTAGAGGTAAATGTGATGAAGGCAAGGTTATTATCGTCAAGAATAGTTTTAATCCATTCATTTCACATCCTCACGCTCCATCTCTGCAAGTGTCTCGTAAGTGCTACTCACTTCTTCTCGTAGAGAGCGAATAGGGCGCATTGTAGAGGAAGTTCTGCTTGAACAAATCCATGAGGTTGTCCGGAGCTGCAATATCCTTTTTCTTCAAGAAGCGTCTTAACGTCCTCAATCATCTTGCTCACTTCTCCTTGGAACTCTTCCTCGGTGATACCTTCTCGGCGAAGCTGTTCTCTTAGCGCAAGAGTTTGCTTAAGAGCTTGCAAGCCCTTGCCTGGATAAGGCACTACGTCCCATGCTACTTGGTCATAAGCACGTACAAGGGGCGAATAACTAGCCGTAGAGGCAATGAACTCTTCCTTGCCTTCGTTTCTGAGTGCTGATATGCGACGTGCAACTACACGGTTGAATATCTGCTGATAAAGGTTCTTGGCAGTGTGATTGACCGAACCGCCTTGTGGTGGAACGGAAATACGCTGATAGATACCAAAAAGATGTGCTAGGGTTAGCAGCATCAATGAAGCGATAGTAAAGAGGTTCTTTGTTGTCTGGGATTTGAACGTCTGTACGAGTTAGTTGCTTCTTGCTTTTTGCCCTTAGCTGTGAATAGCTTGATGAGCTTAGCTTCGTATTCCTCAGGCTTTAATGTCCCCGATAATCATTACAGACTGTAGCTCGGGCTTGTACCACTCATTGTAGAAAGCCTGAATGTCCTTAGCTGAATAGCTTTTGAGTCCTTCCTCACTACCGATAGTATTGCGGAACGAGTAAGCACTATTATTATAGATATAAGGAGCAATCGCATCTGTGATACGGCGGTTTTACACCTGCACGCTGACGCCATTCCTCAAGAACAATAGCACGTTCTTTATTAACTGCTTCAGGTGTGATTTGTACCCCATCGACCCAATCCTTAAGAATAAGCATCGTAGAGTCTACCTTGCCCTTGTCGTTTGTAGGAATGCTGTTGATTTGGTAGCGTGTCTCATTGATACCGGTCTTAGCATCAAAGGTGTTGAGTCCGCTCTGTAGGAGGTAATTCATGACCCCCTTAGGGAAAGTTCTTTGTAGGGATTGAAAGCGATGTGCTCGAGGAAGTGAGCCATACCCTGTTGGTTATCTGCTTCTAGGATGCCACCTACATTCTGCAGTAGATACAGATGCACTTCTCCGGGCGTATACTCGGTAGGGCAGATGTAGTAGGTCAAACCATTAGGCAGTTTGCCTGTACGTAGATTATAGGGATTGCTTTGAGCGATTGCACTAGACGCAATCCCTAGCGATAATGCTGTTAAAAGCAAGTATTCGTTTCATGTAAGATTTGTTTTTATTGGTTTTAGGAGTCCGCTTTGAGATTATTGTATAATGCGGTACTCTCTGCAGTTCAAAAAAAGCCTATAGAGCTAGTTCGGTCTGAGATACACCGAGTAGGGAGGTTAGTAATCGAGTGAGCCCTCCTACTAGATGTAGAGACTAGAGTTTACTCTATAGGCATTTCTGTTGAAATCTTAATATCTTTATTTGAGATTATTGCATAACGCGGCACTCTCTGCGTTATTATCGACATTCAGGCTCGGTCATTTACAAGAGTAAATTCCCGTCGCCTTCAGTCTCAATGCCTTGTGATTACCGCATTCTGCAAAGCCTCACAAAAGGACAAGTTTTTACTTGTCCTTTTTGGAGACCGCCCAAGCGGTCTCTATTTGCGGAGTAGGTCTAGTTCAGCAAGACGCATCTTGAGTTTGCCTTGTATCATCTGCTGTACCATGTCCATATCTACAAGTTGTAGACTCTCTGCGTAGGCTAGATTGTATTGAGCTTGTGCAGCTGAATAGTTTTCTAGAGCCTTGTAAGAGTCCCCAATCATTGTAATGTAATTGATTTTTATCTGTAATGCTGTTCTCGCCCTTAAGCGCATTAGTAAGCCATTCGATAGAAACCTTATGCGCTTCTTGAGGAACCTTAGCACCAAGAGCAAGATAAAGCTCTTGTGCAGCCTTAGCGTACTCATTAGGAAGTGCAGTACCATCCATCTTAGAGAAGTAGTCCTGCATCATCTTGATGTACTTCTTAGCATCCTTATCCTTGTAGAGCGTGTAGATGGCATTCAGAGTAAGTTTGTTCTTTTTCGTAGATAGAAATTTTTTTGCCTTAGGGATAAGGTCGTAAGCTGCTTTGTAGGTACCATTGATGCGCTCAAGTCTTTCTTGATAACTTGTCTTACCAGCCTTAGCAAGCGTTTCCATTTCAGCATCATTGTGCTCAGCGATGTAGTAGGCAACAGCGTCGCCCACAGCCTCACGCCATGCAGGAAGATTGTCGTTGATAAAGGCAACAATCTCTTCCTTAAGCTCAAGGTCATCACCTGTAAGTGCTAGGATAATGCGGTAGTCATCTTTGTTAATAAGCGCTGGACCTTTCTTGGCTTTGAATGTAAGACTTGTAGAGCTTAGTGAGGCGTACAATCCACTTATCAGCTTCCATACCTTCCTGAGCCATCAGAAATTGAGGAGCAGCTTGTAGGATTTCTTGCTGTAGCTTAAGGTTATTCTTATCCTTGCGGTAGTTCTCATATAGCTGAGGTACACCGATGATATCTCCTACAGCTGTCTTAGCACCCTTAATCAGTTCTTCGCCATCGTGGTAGCCAGAGAGGATAGAAATCATCTTGCCATCAGGAGCGATGAAGACCATAGTAGGGAAGGCTTCAACCTTATAAAGCTTAGCAGACTCTACGTTTTCGGGCTTCTCTGCATCAAGCTGCATGCAGACAAATTTTTTTATTGAAGTATTCACCCACCTCTGGACGAGTGAATACTGTCTTTTTCCATCTTCTTACAAGGCACGCACCATGTAGCATAGAAGTCTACAAAAAGGTTCTTGCCTTCTTTGCCTGCCTTAGCTAAACCTTCAGCAAGAGTGCCACGGAAGAATTCGATACCGCCTTTAGCCTCTTGTGCCATAAGGCTTGATAGACTAAAGAAGATAGCTGTTAGGGCTAAAAATACTTTCTTAATCATAATAGAGTGTATTATCGTGTATGATTATTCATTTGATGAAGAAGCAGTGTTTTCAGCTTCTTCGGGTTGCTCCTTAACGATAAAAGAGAAGATGTCAGATAGGATAGCTTCGTGACCTTCGTTCGATACACGTATGCTAATCGTGTACTTACCGACAGGTAGCTGAGAAGCTCCCTTTTGAAGAAGCTGTATTTTACCTCCACGTACAAGAAGTAAGCCTTCTTTTACAACCTTCAGGAATGCTGCTTCGTTGCCACCTTCGCTAACCTTCACTGAGTGGAAGTCATAGCTAATAGGTTGAGTTCCGCTAAGCCCCTTCTAGGTTTGCTGAGGAGAAAGCAAAATCTTCGCCTTGCTGAGCCTGACGATAAGCAACCTTAGTGTTAATTCTGTAGTTCGCTTCGGCTGTATGGAGATAGCCTACTGGTACCTTTGTACAAGCTACGCTAAGAGCAAGGAGTACAAAAGCGAGGGCAAATCTTAGCTTTGAAATATAACGTGTCATATTAGTCTGTTATTAAAATTCACCTAGGGTAAATGAGTAGGGAAGAGAGTGAACAATCCCCGTCTGCGTCTGAATGTCTGAAGAAGCAATCTTGACGCGCTTCTGAGTCTTCTCCGAAACGACATAAAGACTTACAGGACCCAGAGTTAGGCACATTGTTGAAGTCCTCTTGGAAAGTATAGAGCCATAGCTTTCTCACCGCCTAAAGTCGTAACAGTCATTCCTCCAGTACGAGTTGTATTGCCGTCTGTCGTCGTCAAGCGACCACGAGGAACGTCCTTGAGCATGATACGCTGAGGTATGATACAGTTAAGAAGCATCTTACGAGCATCTTCTTGAGTAATATCATCAAGTTCAATTCTCTTAGCTTCACGACCTTCAGACTCGGCTGTTTCATTTTCTTTGACTTGTTGCTCCGCAACATAACGAATGATGCTGAGATCTGTAACACCGAGGAAGGTAATCCCTGTAGAACCTGTTGCCGTAGAAGTGAAGTAGCTCTCTAAACCAGCCTTCTTAATGAGCTTTTGGGTCTCTTCCCAATTGTAGGGGTCTGTCGAGAAATAACCATTCATGCTCGTCTCGTGTACACCATTTGATAGACCAGTCTCGATGAGATTGTATTTGGTGCAACTACCCAAAGCAAATGTTGTAGCTAGGCTAAGAACAACAGCTTTTTATAATCGATTTCATTATAGTTATAATCTTAGATTAGTTATAGTTTGACCAGTATTGGCTTTGGCGTACAAGAGTATTAACGGTGATACCATTGCTCTTTGATGCTGATTTAGGTAGAGGAAGGTGAAGAGCACCTCCACGTACTTCGGCATCTGTAAGAGTACGGAAGCGACCACCTAGTTCTGTCTTCCAGTAGCCATTACGGATTACAGACCAATATCTAGAGCCTTCACCGATGAAATTCCTTCTCCTGCTCTTGGAAGATTGCCTTCTTAAGGTCGCTCTCTCCATTGTAAGGATAAGCATTTGCACCAGCACGCTGACGGATAACATTTAGGTCTTGTATAGCATTAGCTGTTTGCCCGATTTTATTGTAACACTCAGCACGTAGAAGATACATCTCGGCAAGACGCCAATAAGTGAAGTTTGTATTCACAGAAGACATATATTCGCCAGCTTCAGAGTAAGCATCTGCGATGAAGATACCCTTGCGCCACTTATACATAACGGCGTAGTCTTGACCCCCTACAGTGTGAGCTTTCATCATACTGATAGAAGAATGCCTGAGGTCTTTGGTCAGCTTCATCTGTGTACAAATTCTTAATGCTTTGAGCATAGATACGGAATGGTGCGTGAACGATATCACCAAGTACCTTCGTGCGGTCTACAGGCCAAGTAACGTAGTACTGCGCAGGTGATGGTGTGATTGTACCTACATCACGCAGACGGTCAAAGGCAAGAGAGAAGATAGTTTCAGCATCATCAGCTTCTGCATCAGAGAGCTTCAAGCAGAGGGCTTCAGGTGTATCATTGAGCTTGTAAGAGCCAACCTTGCCACTGATAACCTCTGTTGCATACTTAATAGAGGCTTCGTAGGCTGTCTTTGAGCTTTCTTGCGTTAGCTTATAGTTGTCGATGACTGAACCCTTCCACGCGTATAGCTCAGAGAGCAAAGCTGCAGCACTACCCTTAGTCGCAAACTGTTTGTTTCGTTAGCGTTGCTCCATTAAGGTCTTTTCAGATTGCCCTGCGTAGGGAGAATATTATAAGCCTCTTGAGCGTATTCAATAGCCTTGTTTAGAACATCTAGTTGAGCGTCAATGGGCTATAAGCTGATAGACGCTCAGAGTTTTTCAAGGAGAATAGCATCTCCATAACGCTGTACTATCGCGAGGTAAGTAAACCCTAATGCGAAGAGTGCTTGACCTCTGTGGTAGTTGAGTCTTTCCTCGCTAAGACCTTGTGTCTTGTGGATGTTATCAAGTAGGAAGTGCGCTGTAAAGATAATATCATACAGATTCTTCCAGTCTGGTTCGCTATTGATAACGCTACGAGGGTTCCATGCTCTTACATCTGAAGCATCTACATCATCCATGATTTCGCCTGCAGTGAGGATAGTCTGTAGACCATCTTCCTTAATGCGCATATTTCGTGATAACGTGGATAGATGTCGTGATAGAGTTTAGGTCCTTCTCCGTCTTGAAGGCATTTCTCCTTAGTAACTTGGTTCTGAGGTGGCTCGTCAAGAGAGCATGAACTATTGAAAACTACAGAACCCTAGGCTAAGCCCAAGACCGAGTGCTATAATTGATTTTTTCATGAGACTACTTCTTAAAACTTAACATTTATACCCAGTGTAATCTTTCTATCAAGAGGATACTGCGTACCAGTATCAATACCTGTGTATGGGTCAACGATTTCAGGGTCTACACCAGAGTAGTTAGACAGCAAGAATAAGTTCTCTCCAGTTAGGAATACACGTGCATCCTTAAGTCTTAGCTTAGACGTGAATGCTGATGGTAGCGTGTACGAAAGAGTCAGCTGACGTAGACGAAGGAAACTTACGTTCTCAATGAAACGGTCTGTGTCTCCATCGTACTGACCGATAAATCCTGTTTCTGCATATTCAGGTGCTGGCAAATCAGTTTTATCTCCATCTTTCTTCCAAACGCTCTTCTTGCGGTAGTCGTCAAGGATAACCCCGAAGAGACCAGAGAAAGCAAGTGAAGAGTAGCGAGACTTATTCATCATCTTACGACCGAGTGAGAAGTTGAATAAAGCATCTACTGTAAAATCCTTCCATCTTATCTGAGAGCTAAGTCCCCCGTGAGCAATAGGCAATGTGCTACCAGCGTAGTATCTGTCACTCACATCAATAGTACCATCACCGTTGAGGTCTGCGATGTTGCGAGCTCCTACGCCTGCGAGGTAGTTATTACTGTAACCGAAGCTAAGAGGTGTCTTAACCCCATTTACTGTATAGTTGTAAGGGAATTTGAGCTTCGTTTTGGGATTAGCCCTAAGTCCTTATAAGTGTAAATACCGAAGGTAGGACGACCAAGTACTTGGATACCGCTCTTCGTCGTAATATCCATATCGTTAGGAGCCTTACGAAGGAGGTTCCAGTTGCGTGCTAGGTTAAGCTGTGCCGTCCAGCTAAAGTCTTTCTTACGAATAAGGTCTGCTGAAACTTTCAAATTCAAGACCTTCATTTGAGATAGCAGCTGCATTGGTCCAAGCCTCCTTATTAAAGTATACATTACCCGGAAGAGGTGTTTGTATAAGCAGGTTGCGAGAGTACTTATTGTAGTAGTCTACCTTCATGCGCAACTTTTGGTCAAGGAAGTAGAGGTCAAGACCAAGGTCAAGCTGGTCGCTCTCTTCCCAAGTCATGCTACTATTTGCAGACGTACTAGGTACAAGACCTGGTACTCCGAGGAAGCTATTATAAGTGCTTAGTGTACCTTGAGCAAGATAAGCATCATCGAGCTTCTGTCCTGAACGTCCCCATGATGTACGTAGCTTACCAAAGCTTAGCCACCATAGAGGCTTCATGAACTTTTTCAGAAGTGAATACCCAACCTGCACCAATAGAAGGGAATGTCCCCCAGCGATAAGCTGGAGCATATACAGACGAACCATCACGGCGTACAGCAAGCTCTGCTAGGTATTTCTGCTTGTAGTTATATGACAAACGACCGAAGATACTTGCCATTGTCTGAGCCTGGTAGTCAGTCTTTGTTCTCTTGCATGTGCTGGAAGCTTCCAGATATAATGCGAGACTTTGGCCAAGCATCACTGATATAGTATACAGAGTTTGATGGACCACCTTGAGCGCGTGCTTCTACAGACTCCATGCTTTCGCTCGTGAATGCAGTACCGAGCATGACGTCAAAGCGGTGGTCGTTATTGATTTTGAAGTCGTAGTTAAGAATGCTTTCCCACTGCATCATCGTAAGACCAGACGCAGAGAACTTAGACTCTGTGAGTGACCAAGCACTGAGGTAATCTGGTGTAGCGATGTTTGAACGCAAGAGGTGGTGGTCTACTGCTGCTGATGTAGAGAAGCGTAGGTCCTTAGTTATCTTATAGTTCAGACCCGCATTGAGTCGGATGTTGTATGACGAATTCTTTTGGTTAATACTCTGCAGACGAGAGAGTGCGATACGTTCAACATCAGAACCCTTACCGGGGAGAAGTGAAGATGTTTGCTTAGGGTCTACAGTGAGTCCCTGAGCGATACCATTGTCTGTACCTGCTGAGCGGTCTGTGTATGATAGGTATATACGAGCATAGGTGTCAAACTTTTGGAGTTAGCTTGACATCAAGGTTTGTGAGGAAGTTTGCTCTGCGGAAACTTGAGTTAAGCATGATCCCCGTTTCGTCATAGAAACCTCCACCCATGAGGTAGCGCACATTATCAGTTCCTCCTGATGCGCTAAGGTCAGCCTTGGTTACTCTACCTAGGCGGAAGAAGTATTTCCACCAGTTTGTTTGGTTGTTGTAGAAGGCATTCAGTGAGTCTTGCACCATTGCTGGAGCCTTGTCCGTACGCTCTCCCTTACCCCCAGAACCAGTCATACTGAGCTCCACCATTATTCATGTAAACATCTCTGTATGACTTAGGCAAACGAATGGTATTTTTCGTCTGCATAAGCAAGACGATACTTTCTTGATAAGTGATATCGGATAATCGCGTTCGCCCTTACCGATTACTTGTAGAGGAGTCTCAGGCAACCAAGATATAGATTGTGAGATATTGACATTAAACTCAGCACGTCCACTCTTCCCCTTCTTCGTAGTAATCATGATAACCCCATTAGAAGCACGACTACCATAGAGAGCAGCTGAAGATGCGTCCTTGAGAACTTCTACAGACTCAATAGTGCTAGGGTCAAGACCTGCAAGTGGGTTGATACCAGTACCAGCTACGTCAGTTGCTTTAAGAGGTACTCCATCGATGACGTAGAGAGGTTGTCCGTTGTTTGACGAACCATTACTACCGATAAGAGAGTTTACACCACGGATGGAAACGACAGCACCGCCACCACCTGGAGAGCCAGATGCCTGCGTAATCTGAACCCCTGCCATCTTACCTTGTAGTAGGGTTTCGATAGAGGGAGCTACTGAGTTGCGTAGTTCGTCAGCCTTTACGGAAGACACCGAACTCACGAGTTCTCTTGTAGTCTTACGTCCATAAGCAACTACCGTGACATCATCGAGCTTGTTGGTAACCTCCTTAAGAACGACGCTGAGCGACTTATTAACGTCATAAGCAACGGTCTGAGGTTGGAAACCAACGCTTGTAATAATCAGTTCTCCTTTGGCTTGATGCACTTTGATAGAGAAGTGACCATTAGCGTCTGTGGCACTACCTGTCTTAGTCCCTTTGATAATCACAGATGCTCCGATAGCAGGGAGCCCATTCTGTTCTTTTACTATTCCTTGTATGACAAGCTCTTCTCCCTGCTGGGCTTGAATGCGTGTCATAGGGCTTGCTTGAGCCATGTACGACTCTAAGCTGCAAGGAAAGAACATGCCACTGAGTACACCCAGCGTCAAAACGGCTTGTGTGCTTAATGTTATTTTCATCCTATGTAAGTAATTATATCCTATCTGTAATTTATTCTACCTAAATAATGTGCAAAGATACACAAAAATGATGTGATATGCTTGTAATATGTTCGTTTTCGTACAGATGACTTTTTTGTAGGTACTCAATTTGTCTTCATGAGTGAAAAAAATCTCTTCACTATCGCTAAAAAAATCTTAGGTAGTGAAGAGATTTATTAATCATAATGTCATATTGCTGAAGTTTAGCCCTTATTTATAGAGGAAACGCTTAATACTCTGTTTAGGCGTTTTTAACGAAAAGGCTCGAGGGTGCAACTCGAACGATTGTATTTGTTCGTAGTTTGCCAGTTGCATATTGACGTCTTTGCGCCCCTTCGAGTATGCTTTGCCAAGCCTCCTCTTCGCTGATGCCAGCTGCCTCTATGCTCTGAGGGTTGAGTACGACTAGAGCTTCAAGGTGTCCTTTTTCTCATTAGGACAAGGCATTCAAGGACGTGAGGCAATAGGCTTATTTTTAGCTTCGATTTCTTCAGGGTAGATGTTCTGACCATTGCCACTGAGGAGCATCGTCTTACTTCTGCCCTTGATGTAAATAAAGCCTTCCTTATCTATAGTTCCAAGGTCTCCCGTGCGTAGCCAACCATCTTCAGTGAAGAGTGCTTGCGTTTGCTCTTCGTTTTTTTGTAGTAGCCTAAGCAGGTATTTTCGCCTCGTGTCTGAATTTCTCCAATAGTATTGCCATGCTCATCTTTCTGTTGGATAAGTTCGCCCGATTCGTCAAAAGCTGGGGCGATGCGTACTTCCATGTAGTTTTTGAGCGTTTGCCCACACGAAGCAAGTCGCCATTGCTCACTATCAGGGGTGAAGCTTATAAGTGGAGCACACTCGGTCATACCATAGCCCACAGACAACGGAAATTTAATCTTTTTAAGGAATGCTCCAATTTCAGGATTAAGGGCAGCTCCTCCGACAATCACTAATCGAGCAGCTCCTCCCATGCCTTCTAAGAGCTTGTTGCGTATCTTTTTATAGATGAGGTTACGCAATCCGGGGATTGCAAGCATAAACTTAATCTTAGGGTCTCTAAGCTGTGGGGCAATAGAACCTGTGTATATCTTTTCTAGAATGAGAGGAACTGAGATAATTACATTAGGGTCGGACTGCCCTGAAAGCTGCACTTAGTATACGAGGGTGTAGGCATCTTGCCTAGGAAGGTTACATGAACTCCAGTCGTAAGAGCTAGAAGTACATTTATCATACATCCGTAAGTGTGCGCGAGAGGTAAGAAAGAGAGTAGCTTGTCCCCCGACATGTATAATCTTGTTTTCAATACACCAAAGCACGTTTCCTGCGATGTTGTTGCCTGTAACCATAACGCCCTTACTAAAGCCAGTTGTCCCTGATGTGTAGTTCAGCAGGATAAGTTGGTCGTTAGGAGTTTGGTAGTAAGCAATATCGTCTCGTGAATAGCCTTTTGGGATAGCGAGTCTCAAATGTTTTTGTCGAGCTGAGCGAAAAGCTGTTCGAGGTCTAGCCTCACCTTCTTGAGAAAAAAAGACTCTTGCGCTCTTGTATGGTACAAGCTTGCTGAAGGCTACTTAATTCGCTTGGGCGTAGATTGCTCCATAGGTCAGCATCTATAAATAGAAATTTGCTTTCCGAGTGATTTAATATACTCGTAGCATCTTGAGGAGAGAAGTCTTTAAGAATAGGTACAACGATACATCCGTAAGTGATGGTTGCCATAAAAGCAATAACCCATTCAGCTGTATCCTTGCCCATGACAGCGATTTTATCGCCCTTCTGAAGACCACATTGCGCAAAAAGAAGGTGTAACTTGGCTATTTCACTAGCAAGCTCTCCCGTAGTGTAATGACTTCCTTCGTAGTTGGATATGGCACTAGAGTCCCAGTGCTTGCGAAAACTCTCTTGATATAGAGAAATAAGATTTGTCTTTAGCATTTACTATTTATAGTGATAACTAATGAGCCTTAAACCCTGCTCAAGAAATGTATTTATGAGCAAAGGTACATATTTCTAGGAACAAAAAGCAGAGTAAGTATTGTCAAAAGGTTAGAATAAATACCGATAAGGGCATTCTACAGATACTTATACATTACTATTATTCTAAAAAAACTTGAGCATACTAGGAACGTAAAATAGTGTATGTCGCAGGTGTAATTTTTTTCTTTTAATGACCTAAAAGTGCAAACTACAGCTGAGTGCTGGACTTAAGTGTGCGTAAGCACGAATATGAGTACGTGTACTTACTAAAATAACTACGTGTACTCACTTAAGTGTTTACGCGTAAAGTACAGAGACAAGTACGCGTCGTTGCTAATTCTCAGTCAAGGGTTGAGCAGTCATTGTTTCTGAGATTTGATGCTCATAGATTGATATAAAGTGTCTTTTTTTGAGTAAAATAACTTATAAAATAGTTACCTTTGCTCTCAGAAAAAGATAATCCTGCTTGAATGAATACAAAAAAACACTAGCATTGAGCATAGGACTATCGCTTAGCGGAACTATGGCTACGGCTCAGCAAATTATTGTAACGGGTCGTGTGACGAGTAATGTGCAAGCTGCATCTCCCTAACAGAGTGCAAGTCCAGGTGAAAGAAACTAAGAAGCGTATGGCGGTGACCGACCAAGGTCTTTATGTGATAGAGGCGAATAAAGGTCAAACACTCCAATTTATATATAAGGGAAAAGTTATCAAGACTTTTTGTGGTAGATTCTCCCTTTTAGATGTTTCTTTAGATTTACCTGAAGAACAAAAAAAGACAGTTTAACTTCAACCTCCGGAACCAAAGATGATGTGATATTATCGACTTCTAGTAGAGGAGCGACTTCTATCTCAGGACAAGCACGTCCGCTATGGGTTCTGAATGGAATTGTATTAGGCTCAAGTTATGGTAGCCTAGAGTCCTTTTGCCGGAGCTGATCCTAAGCAGGTTGTTGCAGGTTTAGTTCCGGGTTTAAGTGCGGAAAATATCGCTTCTGTGCGCCTCCTAACATCTAACTCAGAAACCTCTAGTTACGGTCCTAGAGGTATTGCAGGTGTCGTTGAGATAACGACAAAGTCGGGGACTGCGGGTATCTCTTCATTGAGCTATAGAGGTGAATTTACTTATCGTCCCAATCCCAACATATAGAGAGGTCAATATCATGACGTCTCAAGAGCATGTATCACTTATTCAGGATTTGATGGATGGCGGTCAGTTTCCTATCCATACACTTGAAACGGACCAAAATAGAGGATTGATGGGGCGCATGTATGAGCTCTTTAATGAGCAAGATGCCACTGGGAAGCCCAAACTAACTAACGACCAGCTGTCGCGCCTTAATTACTTGAGACAAGCAGAGCGCAGAAATACCAATTGGTTCAATGAGTTGTATAGGAATACAATTATCCAAAACCATACGCTTAGCTTTAGTGGAGGTACAGAAAAAACTAATTTGTTTGCCTCTTTAACCGCCCGTATCGACCCCGGTAGCACAATAGGTAGTCGTTCAAATAGCTATTCCGGAAGTATAAGCTCGGATTATAAGCTACTCCCTACGCTCAAGTTAGGCCTTAATATCATAGGTGAGTATACGAACTCGGAAGAGCCCCAAGAGTCGGTTCTCAAATATATCAATACGACGAGTAGAGCTCTTGACCCCAATGAGTTTTATGCTAAGGATTATGTGTCGTACAATATATTTAATGAGTTGAACGATAGTAAGAAAAACTCGTACTCAGGGGTATCTTAGCCTGCAGGGAACAGCTGAATGGTCTATAAGCAAGTACTTACGTGCGACTTTTCTAGCTGACTTAAAGTACACGAATACTGTAACTTTCTCAGATGATACGGAGAACTCAGTATTAGCTCGCAGTATGAGAGCAATGCAGACAAGTTATATTCGCTCTCAGAATAAAAATCTTCGTACTGATCCTAATGACCCATTTGCATTACCATACTCAGTTTTGCCCGAAGGAGGAATAAGGGAGACAAAAATTAAGTCAGAATTATCTGAATACACTTAAACTTCATATTGATTATAACCGTACATTCGGTAAACATAGGCTAGCAACTGCAGCAGAAGCAGAGCTTAATCTAGGAGATACGCAGAGTAATACCAATACTAATTATGGTGTGCTCTTTGGCTTAGGCTATCATACTTACTATTTGCCTGATGCTATTACTCGCCTATATGAGCAAGGTAAGAATTATTATGCTATACGTAATCGTACCAATAATAACCTTGCTTACCTCCTTCAAGCTAATTATTCTTATGCAGGACGCTACGATGTGTCAGCTCTTTTGCGCTTTGATGCGAGTAATCGTTTTGGCCCTAGTCGCTATGTCCGCTGGCTTCCAACATGGAATTTGGAGTTTAGCTGGAATGTCAGCAAAGAAGCATTCTTTAAGTCATTGAAGCCACTCTCTTCTTTGCAAGTAAAGACTTACTACGGGGTGAGTGCTGATAATCCTTCAGAGACAAACTCTCTAGAAGAGATTTATCCAGAGGTGCCTTGGCGACCAGACTCACGTGAGATTGGTCTTACCTATAAGAATTTGGCTAATCACGAATTGACTTATGAGAAGACCCGTACCTTGGGCGCAACGCTTGCTCTTGGAGCTTTCAAAGAGCGCATCTCTCTTGGGCTAGATATATACGACCGTAATAGTTACGATCTAGTAGGTCCTGTATATACTCAAGCCGTCGGAGGTGTGCCGACTAAGCGAGGTAATGTAGCAGAGCTTCGCTCTTCAGGAGTAGAGCTAACGCTTTCGACTGTTAATATCAGTACGAGCAACTTTACTTGGCGTACAGCCTTCTCTTACATTCATAAGACAAATAAGATATCTAAGTTGCTAAGTAATCCGACGGTGCGCACGATGATTGGAGGCACAGGATTTTTCTTACGAAGGGTATCCGCTCTCGTCATTGTTCTCTATACCGTTTTGCCGGACTTACGGAAGATGGTATCCCTAACTTCTATGATGCAGATGGAAGTAAGACGCTTGGAGGTATTAATTTGTCAAGTAGTAATGTAAACTTCTTAACTTACAGCGGCACGCTTGTTCCTACGGACTTGGGTGTACTCAGCAATACTTTCCGTTATAAACGTTGGAGCTTGGGTACGCATATTAGTTATCAGTTTGGAGCTGTCACTCGTTTAAGATACATATCAGGTATTCTGAATGATAGAAGTGCTTTTGCCTCATGAACTAGACCAACGTTGGAAGCGTTCGGGTGATGAGCTGTATACAGATATACCTCGTGTTCCGACGAGTTACGCCTTTGACCAATATGGTTCGGATAATCTAGTTAATGGTTACTATGCCTATGACAACTCTACAGCTCGTGTCGTTAAGACTGACTTTATCCGTCTGAAGGAGCTGTCTTTAGAGTATAGTTTTGATAAGAAAGATACTGCGTCATACTCCTCTAAAGAATTTGTCTATGCGCTTTGCAAGCACAAAACTTTATTCTGATATATAGCGATGCTCGCTTGAGAGGAGATGACCCTGAGTATATGTATGGAAGTAATGTAACAGCCCCCAAAAAGGGCTAATTCTAACCCTAAGAGTAGGTTTTTAAAGCATGCGAATGATGATGAGAATGGTAAAACCAACAGTTTTTCTCTTGGGAGGCTTGCTCCTAGCAGGACTATGTTCATGCAGTAACCTCTTAGATGAACTTCCTGATGAGCGTGTGTATTTAGATACTCCAGAGAAGATACAGATGCATCTTACTCAGGCTTATCCAGAAGCCTCCTTTGCTACATTAGGAGAGTTCTCTTCTGATAATGTTGATGACTATGGAACGGATAATCCCAACTTTTCTAATTTCGAAAAAGATATAGTCTATTGGCTTGATGGGCAAGAGTATAATACGAGTGATGGCTTGCGTAGCATGTGGAATAAGTATTATGCGACTGTGCAGAGTGCTAATACCGCTCTAGCTGCTATCAATGACCTTGGCGGAGGTGCAGCTCTTAATCCTCATAAGGGAGAGGCTTTAATGCTTAGAGCTTATGCACACTTTATCTTAGTTAATCTCTTTGGTCGTCATTATAATGCAGAAACAAGTGCAACTGATTTGGGTGTTCCTTACGCTCTAGAGCCAGAGGTATTGCTCAATCCTAGCTATCAGCGCAATAGTGTTAAAGAGGTTTATGAGTTGATAGATAAGGATATCACAGAAGCTCTTCCGCTGATTGACGATAATTACTATAAGGAGAAGGCATATCACTTTAATAAGGATGCTGCCGAAGCTTTTTGCCGCACGCTTCTATCTCTACTATGAGAAGTGGGCAAAAAGCTATTGAGCATGCCGATAAGGTGCTGCAGAATAAAAGCTCTTCGTCAGTGGTCAGATTTCCAAGATGCTACAGCCGTAGGAGCTAAGACGGAAGACGCTTACGCCAAACTATATAGCAGAAGTAATCAACCTGCGAACTTATTGGTATTGCCTGTTCTTAGTTCGGTTCAGGACCGTTTCTCTTATGTGAAGAACCATCGTTTCTCGATGACGCACCGCAATGCGGATGAGATGTTTTTAGGAGATAATATCTGGGCTGAGTCTAAATCCAAATATGAGGATTATCAGCAGGAACCTTTCCTGTCCCCTGTGTATAACTATAAGGATGTTATCTATCAAGCTAAGTATCCTACCTATGCGTCTAATACTAATAGAACGCTATCAATACCCTTCACCGCAGAAGAGACTTTGCTTGTTAGGGCCGAGGCTAAGGTTATGAATGCTGATTTAGATGGTGCAGTCTCTGATTTGAATACATGGACGCAGGCTTATCTGAAAACCAAGAAGAAGGTATTTAGTCGTGCAGAGATTGTTGCTTTCTGGAAGGCGATGGCTTACTCTACGGAGGAAGCTCCTACTATGAAGAAAAAGCTAAACCCATCTTTCGCTATTCCCGAGGGTGAAGAGAGCGAAATGATATTGCATCAGGTGCTTCAGTGCCGTCGCATCGCTACTGCCTTTGAAGGCTTGCGTTGGTTTGATATACGCCGTTATGGGATTACCGTATATCGCTATGTGCATGATAGACGAGATAGAGAGAAAGTGTCAGTGGTTAAGACCTTTGACTAAGGATAATCCTCACACGACCTTCCAAATACCACAGAATACTCAAAATGCTGGTCTTACCCCTAATAGCCCTCGTTAATAATATGGATAAGAACCTATATAAGGCTTGCTTACTAATGCTTCTTGCTCTAGGGAGCTTATCTGCTTGCCGAGATACAATGAATGAACTTAAGGACGAATCCGTTGTCAAGGAAAAACAAAACTATTCGGACTTAGACCGCTATATCGAGCAAGAGTTCACTAAGCCTTACAACATAGAAGTTTACTATCGTTATAAGGAGTCCGAGATTTCCCGTAACTGGGTAACATCTCCTGCGAGAGAGAGCAACAGCTTGCAGTTTATCAATGTCATGAAGTACCTCTTTCTGCAGCCCTACGAACAGCTGATGGGAAAAGCTTTCGTTAGACGCTTCTCTCCACAAGCCTTGGTCCTCAACGGAACACTTGGGTATAATCCTCCTCCAGCAAATACAAATACGAGGGCATCTACAGTCAATGGTGTGAAGATTGTGTTTATGGGTATGAATAACTTTGACTTCCCGACGATGAAAGATGAGTACGCACGCTGGGAAAGAATATATAGATTCTGACCCAACGTGGGCTGCGAGCCAAAAAAATCATGGCTCGATGGCATCAATAAAAAGCTATCTCACCAAGCTCAAAGACCCTTATTTGCATACTATCTTTCACGAGTCTGCACACACCTTCCACCAAAGGGTAGAGTATAGCAAGGATTTCGATAAAATATCTAGTCTAGACTATAAGCAGGCAAATGCTATAAATGGGTGGATCCGTGACGGCAAGAACTCTTTGCATTATGGCTTTATTACAAACTATGCGAGTCAAGAGCCTCATGAAGATTTTTGCGGAGTTATTTGGAAACTATATTATCCTAACGCCCGAAGAATGGAATGCTCGTTTGACTACTGCTGATGTCATTCCTGAAGGGCGCACTCAATCAGGAAAGGCTATTATAGAGAAGAAGCTAGAAATTATGCGTAGCTATATGCAAAATCAATGGCATCTGAATATAGACTCTCTAAGAAAGTTGGTTCAAGAGCGCTATCCTGAGTTTGCACGACAAGATTTCTCTCAAATACACCTAAATAAATAAACGATTGTATGTTAAGAAAAATAGGTTTGTATGTGTTTACGTGCATGAGTTTATTGTATTCGTGTACGACAGATAAAGGACTAGATAAATTAGCGCCTGCATTCGAGAGAGGACAAGAAGTCTTGGAGAGGACACGCACTAAGCTGGAAGCTCATCAAGGCTATTGGCGTATGGTCTACTATCCCTGAAGAGCATCGTTCTTATGGCGGGTATAACATCTATGTGCGCTTTGCAAATGGTCGTGTAGAAGCCATAACTGAGCTTGGAGGACAGAAGGATAGTTCATCTTATAGCATTCTTACTATTGATATGCCTACGCTTACATTTGATACGCGCAATGAAGTCTTGCACCATTTCTCTACGGCGACAGAATACTTTCGTAGTGCTCGTGGTGGAGATTTCGAACTGCTTATCAGAGGTAATCAAGCTGATACCATTTTGTTAGAAGGGCGCAAGTCGCATAATCGTATCCGTCTAGAGCCAATCCATGTAGAGCCTAGTCAAGAAATTGCACTGATACAGAAGGTTCATCAAACTTTGCAGGGTAAGGGTATTCAGTCTATGAATATTGGGTCGGTAAATGGGATACAGATAGCTTTGCATTCTACTTATCGAACTATGGAATTCACTTTGCCTGCAGAGGGTGAAGGAGGCAAAGCAACGAGCGTTAAGGTAGCTTTTCATTACACTCAAAACGGTATTCGCTTTTATGAGCCTGTGTCTATTGGCGGAATGCGTATCAGCGCTCTCAAAGTTGAGTGAAGACGCTTCGAGTTTGCTTGATGAAGCAAATGGGCTAACGTTTAAGCTGACAACTCCTGTCTTAGATTTTTACCGCAATAAATATGTTGTGAAGATGTCCGAAGGTTCTGCTTCGCTTCAGTTCTATGGTTCTCTGAATACTGTAAATAACGGTATGCGCAGGCAGTATGGAGAGTTGTTGTCGACGACAATGTACTTAGGACGCAATAGTGCCTCTGATATAGAAGCAAATTTAGTGGGTAATGATACTTCAGAGGCTACTATGCTATGGCACGAACTAACCAATACAAAAGGGACGTCAGTAGGACGCTCTCTCTCTTATGAGATGGATTTTGCCTCTCATGGTGATAATGCTCAGGAGATAGATTTCTTCGCTATTGATGGTAATGAGTCTACTTTCTGGTATTATTACGATAGGACAGCTAAGCCTTGGATAAATCTATTTCGCCGCTATTCGCCTTATAAGGTGAAGAAGGTTAGCTCAGATGCTGGAGATACTTACCGTTTGACGAGTACTAAGGATAGCCGATACTGGTTTAATCTGAGTGCTCAGTAGAGCGTAAAGTCAAGTAATTTAAAAAGGGCTATTGCGATGATCAGTTCGCGATAGCCCTTTTTCTTGTGTCTATGCAATAATTTCAGAAAAGTGAGTGCGCGTAAACACTTTAGTGAGTGCGCGTACTTGTTTCGATGAGTACGTCGTACTTAAATTTGTAAGTACATAGTACTTTCTGGAGACTTCAGCTGTAGTCTCTTCAAACTACACGTGTAGTCTGGACAAACTACGGCTGAAGTTTGTACAGACTTCGCCGAGGTTTTGAGAATAGGAAGCGTCCTTTTAGTTTTTATCCTGTGTAGTTTAAATTTCCGTTATCTCGGTTGTGCATATCTATGTCCTATCTTTTGACCCTATTCAAAGGGTTGACGTATTAAAATTGTAGTGTAGCTATTTCGGTAGGCTTTGTTCTCGCAAGGTTTTTTTCTGCACACGTGGGAATTCTTCATACTTGTCTTTAGTCTCGTTGTGATAAACAAGTTAGTCATTTTGGATAATATCCATAATCTGTGCTACATCCTTGGCTCTCTTGTGAGAGGCATCGTGTCCAAAAACACACACAAAACAGTGATGTAAATTATTCTCTATCGCCCAATGATCACAAATAGACTGTCTAATAAAGAGCTCTCTGTTGATGATGAAATGTAGTAGACCACTTCTTCGCTTGTTTTACCACTCTTTTTATCTAGACGTTTACGTACTATTCTATGTATGGGGACTTTAGTCCTTTCCAACGAGTTAACATCTCTTCAGACTCTAGTGTCAAGTGATTGAGAATACTTTCATAGCGACGTGTCTCTATGCGCCCATGAGAGAGTTCCGTTTGTTTATCTATACCAATGATACTTTTAAAGCGTCACCCCTGTATTAGACTGACGAGATATTATACTCGATGGCAAATTCGTTATTTTAAATTTATTGCCTTCGATAATTTTTACGATACCCTTTTCTTCAAGAACCAATAAATAATCTTTTAAGAGACTCTGAATATTTCTATTGTTTGTAAAGTCTTCTACAGACCAAATGCTACCCAAATTTCTATAAAAAAACTCCAGTTTGTGTAGAAACTCCTTTTTAATTTTTATTTTTTTCTCATAAATATCAGTGACTAAATTTAATTATCTCCCCGGTTTCCAAATTAATTAGTCGGTTGACTTTTTACTTGGCTATTGGTTATAAATTGTGAACCACCGCTCTTCAATTTTTAGACCTTTTATATCTGGAAAACTTTTTACATAAAATTTCTGTATATTCTGCACCCATGTATTTACCATTGGGTATTCTTATATCATCATTCTCAGCAAGCCGAAGATGAGGTAAGATAATAGTAAATGCTCCTAACCTATCTATGTCCGATAGATTGGGAGCGTTTACTTTATCTGCGATGGAAGAGTTCTTCCAATACCTCCATACGCTCTAACAAAGCGTCAAAGGGCAAAGATGCTCCATATATCATAGATTGCTGCATATCGGCATAGTCTTTTGCCCAAGTACTTCTAACGTGCAGAGGAGGGCATAAGACGATTCTGTCTCGAATGTCAGGTGTGTAATCTACGCCCGATAAGCTTGTAAAGACCTCACGATGGTGCGCTATAGTAGTCCACAGATGGTCGTCGCTGATAGCTTGTTGAGCAAAAGGTTCATCCATCATTCTCTCTAGATCATATAGATGGCGTGATTTGCGTTCTGCACTTGTAGCTCTTCCAGTAGTAAATAGTTCATGTAGAAGAAAAGCTTTCTCTAAGAAAGTTTTCTCTGGAGCTGCTGTAGTTACAGTTGGTGAAGGTGTAATACTTGTTTCTATCTGAGAAAATTGCGTAGAAATAAGACTTGCTATTGAGGTGTTTATAGTTGGTTCAAAACAATGATCTTGCCCCTACTTCGAGCATAACTTTGGGTTGAAGATACTCATTGAGAGGAAAGTGCGACTTGTAGTACACATCAATCTTTCTCGGTTCGGGATAAGTGTCATCGCCTTCTCCATCTGGTTCGGGAACGATATTGCAATAACTCACCAATCCTGATGACGCTATTACCTCCTTAAGTAGGCTTGCAAAATCATTTCTCACAAATAGAGACGATTTCTTGCGTAAAGTCTTTATCTGTTTCTTTGTCAAGTCGCCATACAAATCAAATAGGCTTCTATCGACTGCGAGGTCTATATCCTCCGAAAACCTTTGAATAAGTCCAAAGGACTTGCTAAGTGAAGTACCGCCCTTAAATACCAGTTTATCCGCAAAAGGGAGTGTGAATACAAGCTGTAGTATCGTCGTCACCCATAAGTCCTTTTCGACAGCTTGTTCAGGAAGTCCAAGCCGAATTGCTGTTTGTGTGATGATGGTACGCTGTTGCTCAGGAGTAAGGTCAAAGTATCTGTTCATAGAGTTCTTTTTAGTAACGTTCTAATCCAGGCTGGCATTAGCACATAGTCTACCGTCATCTGTTCTTCTTTGATAGGTGATAGTATCGTTTTTTTAACTGTTGCTTATGCTCCTCCGTGATATGTTCTCGCCCTATTTCTTGCAGAGCTGCAGTAATTAGCTGAGCTATATGATGCTGAAAAAGACAGTTTTTTTGGGGACGGTATGCTTAAACGTGATTTTTATGCCCGTTGAAAAGTTCTATGCTTCGGGGACTTCCGTCAGTAAGAAAGACAAGATTCATAGGAACTTGTGTCGTTAAGCCCAATACATTCATCGCATATGCCCCAGCAGGAGCAATTCTCGCTTTATCACGCTTTGCAATGCTTTTGAGCTATCTCATCATAAGAGGGATAGACAACCCCCAAACCTAGAACCTTGTCTTCTTTGGGATAGCAATATACCCCCTTGCAACACGAATGAGTGTGCCTTTAGTAACCAAGCGTTCCAAGGCTTTTCAGCACACTTTTGCTTTCTCCAAAAGAAACAAAGTTGGACGGAAAAAAACGATGCTCCCCCGTCCTAGTCTTGATACATGCTTAATTATCTTATCATCAATGCTCTCCATTCTGTGTTGAAATTATTTCTGTCGCAAAAGTACGACTTTTTTTGCGACGAATAAGAAAAAGAAGACTACTTTTTTTCAGGGGACGCATTAAAACTGCAGTGTAGCTATTTTTAGTAGGCTTTGTTCTGGCAAGTTTCTTCTGCTCACGTGGAATTGAAGACTTCATATTTGTCTTTAATCTCATTATGATAAAGCAAGTTAATCTTTTTGGATAATATCCATAATCTGTGCTACATTCTTGGCTCTCTTGTGAGAGGCGTCATGTCCCAAAATACACATCCAAACAGTGATGTAAATTATTCTCTATCGCCCAATGACCACGAATAGACTGTCTTAATAAAGAGCTCTCTGTTGATGATGAAATGTAGTAGACCATCTCCTCGCTTGTTTTACCACTCCTTTTTATCCTGACGTTTACGTACTACTTTATGTATGGACTTTAAGCCTTTCCAACGAGTTAGCATCTCATTGTTCTCTAGTTCTAAAGGATTGAGAATATTTTCATAGCGACGTGTCTCTATGCGTCCATGAGAGAGTTCCGTTTGTTTATCTATACCAATGATACTTTTAATGCGTCACCCTTGAGCGTGAAATAAAGTATTTAAGCAAAAAAAATGTACTTTTGTAATAGCGACATAAGCACCACGAAGGTGCTAGCGACGATTATTAAAATTAAATTATGAACGAGTCTCCTCAATCAACACAGAGCAGTGTGCTCTCGTCGGAACAGAAAATCTCAACCGCTCAAGACCTTGCGCAGTTAGTTGACCAAATAGCAATTCTCTTGCAGGATGCCGATCAAGTGGATAAGAGAGAGTATGAAGCTCTGTATGCAGCTTTTTATCGTAATAAAAATCAAGTAGAGTCCTCACTAGATGCTGAGGGCAAGGAACTTGTACTCCTCCAAGAAGCTCGACTTAATGACCTCAATCAGCAGTTTCGTAAGATTGAACGCGAACGTAACGAGGTGCTAGCTGCTAAGCAAATAGAGAATGGTACTAAGGTTGAAGCTCTCCTTAATGAACTTGAGTCTTTACTTGATGAGTCTATAGATTTTAAGGTGATTTATGATGGCTTCCACCGAATTAGAGAGGGTTGGGAAAGCCTTAGACCACTTACTCAGCAGGATGAAAGCAGCCTAGGGTAAAGAAGTTTGTAGCCTTGAGAGATGCTTTCTATGATTTGAAGCATATCAATGAGGAACTAAGAGATTATGATTTCCGCAAGAATCTAGAAGCTAAGCAGACCCTATTGGAGGAGATGCGAGCATTGGAGCAATCAGAAGATATCCTTGATGCTGTCCGGAAGTTAGATGTCCTTGTCGCTCGTTGGCGTGATGTTGGTCCTGTGTCTCGAGATAATAGAGCAGAGATTGCACAAGCTTATAAGACTTTGACGACAAGTATTTATAAGCGTCATCAGGCGTACCACGATGGTGTTAAGGAGGAAGAGACTCAGAATGCTCAGCGTAAGGAAGAACTTGTCGCTCGTGTGCAGGCTTATCTACAAGAGTTACCCAAGAGTGTCGCTCAATGGACGACGAAAGACTGATGAGATTAAGTCACTTCAAGAAGAGTGGCGCAATATAGGGACGTGCTTCTAAGAAGAGTAATACAGACCTTTATCTACGCTTCCGTGAAGTTTGTGACCAATTCTTTGTTGCTAAGCAAGAGTTCTTCAAGGAACGCAAGCAAACACAGAGCGAAGCTATCTCTCAGCGTAAAGCGCTGATTGAAAAAGCTAATGAGGTTGCGAATGGAAGGAGTTATGTGGAAACGGCTGAGGCTCTGAAGGCTCTGCAAGAGGAGTGGAAGCGTTTGCCTCACCTACGTAAGGAAGAGGGTGATGCTTTGTGGACTGAGTTCCGAAAGCCTTTTGATGCGTTCTTCCAGCGTAAGCGTGAGCATGACCGTAAGCAACATGGTATCGAGCATCACAATGAACTTCGTAAGAAATCTCTACTATCAGAGCTAAAAGCTTTTGTAGACCAAGAGGAAATCCCTAGCAATCTCAAAGAAAAGCTTACAGCGATAAAGGAAAATTGGAAGAAGATTGGACGTGCAGGAGAGACGATTAATGATAAGCTTTGGGAAGAGTTCTGTGCGCTCAATGATGTCCTTTACGAACGCCTACGTAAGTTCAGCAGTCAGCGAAGAGGAGAGCAAGTGAAGGCTCGTTATAAGAAAGCTCTCTGAGCAACCTCAAGGGGTTCAGAGTGAATTGCAATTCCTTCAGCGCAAAGCAGAACGTCTACGAGGAGAACTTCGTAATTATGATAACAACATTAGTTTCTCTCTGCTGGAAATAAGGGCGGGGCTAATCCTTTAATTGCTGAGGTCGAGCGTAAGCGCACTCGCCTGGCTCAAGACTTGGAGCATGTGGAGGCAGAACTCAATATGTTGCGCTCAATGGAGTCTAAATAATTAGTATTCTTTTGAGATAGATAAATTGATTCTTAGATGAGTGATTTGCATCTGGAACATATCCGCAGAGAGTATTCGTCACGCAAGCTCTCTAAGAGCGATGTTCCCTGAGGACCCTACCGAACTATTGAGAAAATGGCTTGAAGAAGCTGTTGCCCTCAAGGTCAATGAACCTACCGCTATGCTCGTGGCTACGGCTACGAGCACGGCAAGACCAAGTATTCGCACAGTGCTTTTGAAGGAGGTTTTTAGGTGAAGAGCTTGTGTTTTACAGCAATTATGAAAGTCGCAAGGGGGAGCAGATAGCCGAGAATCCCTCATGTGGCTTGCTCTTTCTTGTGGCACGAACTGGAGCGTCAGATACATGTAGAAGGCAGTATCCGTAGACTGAGTGCCGAGGAAAGCGATGCTTACTTTGCTCAACGTCCTTATAAGAGTAGAGTGGGAGCACGAGTATCTCCACAGAGTCGTCCTATTCCTAGCCGTGAGTATATCATGGCTAAGTTTGTTGAAGAAAGCCTTAAGTTTATCGGTCGTGAGGTGCCTCGCCCAGAGTCTTGGGGCGGTTGGGCTGTCATGCCAGAGCGTATAGAGTTTTGGCAGGGAAGAGATAGTCGCTTGCATGACCGTTTTGTGTACGAACGCCAGACCGATGGGTCATGGCATGTTCAGCGTATAGCACCATAGAGTGGTATTCGTTCAAATGAAGAGAATATTATATTTAGTTTTTATTACTTCTGGCTGTCCCCTCTATGGGGTATAGCCAAAATATAGATTCATTACTGCATAATCTGCCTAGTCAAGAGGAGTATTATACGCCCTCAAGCCTTACCTCATAGCTGGGTGCTTGCAGGCGATAGTAGCAGTCAAGAGTTAGTTGCTTACTTGAGGGATAATAGTGTAACGCTTCCTAAGCGGAGTATCCCTTACTTGAGTACTAGCCTTAGCTTACCTTGGGTTTTGCGCCCAATGGGGGCTGTACATCCACTATCTATTAGTGTTCCTAGCCTTAGTGAAGTATCTAAGCCTGTTGATTATGCCGAGCAACTACTAAGACCATATCGTACCGAGAAAGCTCTTGTTGATGGTCTGTGGTATGCTTTGCAGTCGCGTCACGCAGATTTATTCACTTATACATCTCAGTCCTTGCAGTTAGCCAAAGAGCAGAAAGTCCTTTCAAAGAGGACTGCCGATGTGCCTGCCCTCTTGCTGAGCAAGATACCACAGAAGAGCATCAAGGACTATGCAGACCAGCTAACTATGGAGGAAATCCAGCGTAAGTATTGGATTCCGGGCTCGAGAGTAGCGTACAGTTTTCGCAGAATTACATATCAGATAACTGGAATAAGGGGGACGAGCAACCTGAACTTGCAGATGCGTAATTATCTCTCTGCTCTATCAGAGGGAGCGTGTACGTTGGCTCAATGAGCTAGAAAGTAAGTTAGGATTGTATCGTACGGGAGAAGAAACGAATGGCGACCGCTATCGCATCAATGAGGACCTATTGCGCCTGCATTCCAACTATGGTATCAAGTTTAATAAGCGTTGGTCTTATACGCTTGATGGCGAGTTGCGCACACAGCTATTTGACATACATAGCGGAGATAACAAGGTCTTACAGTCTGCTCCGTTTGCCCCACTTAGGACTAACTTAGGTTTAGGTTTGCTCTACACGTATAGCAAGAAGAGTAAGCAAGTCTATGGTCGTAGCTTTAGTGTGAACTTCAACATCGCTCCTCTGTCTCATAACTGGCGATGGAGTCATCGTGATGATATTGATCTTGCTCGCCATGGTCTCACGAAGGATAAGTTGAGCGTACATACTTTTGGTTCGACGATGAGAGGGGTAATGCAGTGGAACATCAATATGGATGTGAGCTGGACAAGCCGTGTTTACTTCAATACATCGTATAAGAACGTAGAAGCAGAGTGGGAGAAATACGCTGGTAATGAGGATTAGTCGCTATTTTCTCTACGCGTGTGAACGTTCAGTTGCGTTTTGATGATAATGAAGCTCCTTCTTCGCAATGGAATAAACACCTACAAATCAATGAGCTACTCAGTGTAGGTTTTTAACTATAAACTATAAGATATTATGCAGATTAACACGAAAGTAACCAATAAGATACTTATGACTCTTGCTGTCCTAATTATTGTAGCGACAGTAGTGTCTTTCTTCTTCCTTAATGAAGCACAGCGCATAGTTGTGCTTATTGGAGCTGCTCTAGGTATTATAAACTTACTAGGCTTAGGTTACTTTTTCAATAAGAATGCGGGTAGACGTATTCGCTAAGACTAAGCAAATAATTAGAGAAATATAGAGATGAAAAAGTTCTTAACTGTTGCTCTTTCGGCTCTGTTGGTGGGAACAGCATTTGGCTTATCAGCAGAACGCAAAGCTTCTGTAAAAACTTCGGGACGTGCGACTCCGGGCGGAGACCGCTATGTCGTAGTCCTTTCTTTGGACGGTTTTCGTGACGACTATCAAACGAGAGCGAATACGCCTAACCTGGATGCGATAGACCGTGAAGGTCTTTCGGGTAGCTTTCGGCCTTGTTATCCAAGTTTGACTTTTCCCTAATCACTATGCTATGGCTACGGGTCTACATCCCGACCATCATGGCATTATTGGGAATGAGTTTTGGGATGAGCAGGGTAATCGCTATGCACTAGGGAGACCGCAAGTCTGTTGAAAATCCGGCATTCTATCAAGGCGAACCTCTTTTGGAATACGGCTAAGCGTCAAGGAGTACACACTGCTAGCTTCTATTGGGTTGGGTAGTGAAACGAAAATCAATGGTTCGCAACCTGACCGCTGGAAGAAGTATGATAGTAAAGGTGCCTTTCCGTGATAGAGCAGACTCTGTCCTCACTTGGCTTAATCTTCCTGCTACAGAACGTCCTCATCTGATAATGTGGTACCTCGAAGAGCCTGACCACACAGGGCATACATATAGCCCAGAAGCTGCAGAGACAAGTCGCATGATAGAGCGAGTAGATAGTGTAGTGGGTTATTTTCGTGAAGGCTTGAAGAAACTTCCTCATGGTAAGCAGGTGGACTTTATTCTTGTGAGCGACCATGGTATGGCTCGTTTTGATAAAGAGCGTCTGATAAATCTTGCTGATTATCTTCCTATTGATAGCTTTTACTCATGTAGGAACAGGTCCATTTACACACCTTTATCCTAAGGCAGGTTACACAGATACTGCACTCAAAAATCTTGAGAGGTGTTAAGGGCATTAAGGCTTACAAGAAGAGTGAACTGCCTGCTCGCTTGCACTTCGGTACAAACCCAAGAATAGGTGAAATCGTGGTAATGCCTGAGGTTGGAAGAACAGTATATTTCCGTCCCGATGGTGTAGATACTACTAAGGTGCTAGGGGCTGGTCATGGCTTTGATAATGCTTATCCCAGAGATGTATGCGCTCTTTAAGGCTGTGGGTCCTCACTTCCAAGCAGGGACAAAGCTTGTAGATCCTATTCCTAATATCACGCTTTACCCTCTTGTTTGTCAAATTTTAGGCATTAAGCCAGCGCCACACGATGCAAGCGAGACATTGGCTAAAAGTCTAATGAAGCATAATTAACAGTTCTCTAGCATAAACATGCTAGCTTAGCGATGTATCTTAGAGGACTGTCTGAAAAGGTTTCCTTTAAATGCAGTCAGCATTAAGGATAATTACAATCATTTTATCCTCCAACGCTCTGAGATACATTTGTGATAGAGGAGCTGTGAACAAATTCAACTTGGACACAGCTCCTTCGAAAGCATTTTACCGATGGATATAAAGACCAAACTTATATACCAATGGGCAAGAAAACGCCTTAAAGTCATAGACCGCTATGCGATAGAAGCAGAAGATATTCAGCGTCGGCAGCTTCAGCGTATTCTGTCTCGTACCGCTAGAACGGCATACGGAGAACGCTATGCTCTTGAGGCTTCGTTGTCTTATGAGTCATTCTCTGAGCGTTGTCCTGTGGTGGATTATGAGGGCGTCAAAGCGTATATTGAGCGTATGCTACATGGTGAGCGCAATGTGCTTACCCCCGGAGCTGTGCGCTGGTATGCCAAGAGTAGTCGGAACTACCAACGATAAGAGCAAGTATATCCCAGTTCCTTCTCTACATCTGAACGATTGCCACTACCAAGGTGGGCAAGATGCTCTGTGGATTTATTTGCGTAATAATCCCTAAGAGCCGTTTTTTTCTCAACAAAAGGTCTTGTCCTAGGTGGTAGCTATGCGCCCTATGTCGGAGGGTACTAGCTTCGCAGGTGACCTTAGCTCTATCCTTGTGCATCACATGCCTGCCTTGGGCAATATGGTACGTATCCCATGTAAGGAAACTCTTCTATGAATGAATGGACTTCTAAGATGGAAGCCATTGTGCGAGAAGTGGCTGATGCACGTGTCGGGAGTCTATCGGGAGTGCCTAGCTGGATGATGGTTTTGCTCAAGGATGTGCTGGCTTATACGGGCGCAAGTAACATTGCGGAGCTGTGGCCTTCTCTAGAAGTCTTTTTCCACGGTGGGTATTAGTTTTCGAACCTTATCGTGATGCTTATCACGAGCTAGTACCTAGCACTAAGATGCATTATGAAGAGATTTATAATGCGAGTGAAGGCTTCTTCGCTATTCAAGATGAGCCTAATGAGAAGGGTATGTTACTTATGCTTGATTACGGAGTCTTCTACGAATTTATTCCTTTAGACGCGTTGCCCGATGATGAGGATGCACTTATAGACCCTCAGTTGCCCATACCTCTGTGGGAGGTAGAGCAGGGAGTAACCTACGCTATGCTCATCACTACGCTGGGAGGCTTGCATCGCTATCTGATAGGCGATACTGTGGAGTTTACAAGTCTTAGCCCTTATCGCATCGTAATATCTGGGCGTACAAAGCATTATATCAATGCTTTTGGAGAGGAACTGATGGTCGCTAATGCTGAGAAAGCTCTAGCGCAGGCTTGCTCAAAGACAGGTGCGAAAGTGCGAGATTATACGGCTGCTCCTCACTTCTTCAGAGAGGAGGGTAAGGGTAGACACGATTGGTTAATTGAGTTTGAAGAGGAGCCTCAAAACATCGAGGACTTTGCGAATGAGCTTGACCAAACTCTTAAGACGCTTAATAGCGACTATGAGGCTAAGCGTTATGAGGATATGACTTTGCGTAGACTCTCCGTAACTTCAGCTCCACAAGGGCTATTTAATATGTGGTTGGAAGCCAAAGGCAAACTTGGGGGACAAAATAAAATTCCTCGTCTGTGTAATACACGCAAGTATATAGATGAGTTATTGCTTCTTCAGGTCTCTGAACGTCCTTCTGTGTAGGAAAACCTTTTATTCTGCACTATGTAAAGAATAACATCTGATAAAGATTGATAATGCTTGAGCAAATAGCAAAACAATTAGGAGCTCCTCTAATGTCTTTCATTGGAGGGGCTCGTCCTATTTATATTTCAGGGCTGAATACCTCAATGTTAGCCCTATCCCTTACGCAGGTCGGAGCGAAGTATCCTCTTATCGTTTGTGCTGATGATGCTGAGGAGGCCGGCTATCTCTATGCCGATTTGGAAGCAAGTTTATCTCCGAATAAAGTTTTATTCTTCCCCTCTGCTTATAAGCGTGCGGCTAAGTATGGGCATCGTGATGATGCGGCTAGTCTGATGCGCTCTATGGTGATGTCTGCGATACTCTCCTCTCGTGAGGAGGGAGAGTTACTTCCAATTATTGTAAGCTATCCGGAGGCATTAGCTGAGAGTGTGCAGCCTCCTTGCGAGGGAGAGGGCGAGTCGCTTGCGCTTAAACGAGGACAGCATATCTCTCAGAAGACCATTATGGAGCAACTCTATGCTTGGGGCTATGAGCGAACGGACTATGTCTATGAGGTGGGGCAGTATGCAGCAGAGGGAGTATCCTAGATATATACAGCTACTCAAGCGAACAGCCTTATCGTCTAGACTTCTGGGACGATGAACTTGAAAGTCTGCGCACCTTTGAGATTGAGAGCCAGCTTTCTGTCGCTCAGCATGAGTCTATTACGATTGCACCAGACCTAGGTTCTAGTAGTGCATCGGGCGTTTCACTCCTTAGTATGCTTCCCCAAGGCACATATATTGCGATGAGCGATGAGCATTATCTGACGGATAGAATAGCTTACACTTGGGAAGATGCGCCAGAGATAAGTGACGGAGAGGGCTTCGAGAGTTTGGCGGACTTGCAAGCTATTCTAATAGATAAAGAGCATACTAATGAAGCCTTGCACGCTCTAAAGCCTATCTATTATCGCTCAGCTCCATCAGTTCCCTATGAGCAAGTGAGCTTCGAGAGTAAGTCTCAGCCTGTACTTGGCAAAGATTATGATGCGCTCAAGGCAGAACTTCAGCATTTGCAAGACGAAGGATATAAGACCTACTTGCTTTCGTCTGATAAGAAACAGAGTGAACGTATTTATGAAATTCTTTTTGAGCGTGGGCTGGAGGATATCGAAACCACTTTCCCCGTTATTGAGAGTACCCTGCACGAAGGCTTTATATACCCCTGCCGCTCGTTTAGCTCTCTTTACCGAACATCAGATTTTTTTGGACGCTATCACAAGTACAATCTGCGTAGTGATAAGGCTAGGTCGGGTAAGATAACGCTATCTCTAAAAGAATTATCTACGTTTAATTTAGGTGATTTGGTCGTTCATTCGGAGCATGGCATAGGTCGCTTTTGGTGGTCTAATCACAATGGACTTTGGGGGGGGCGTAGCCAAGAGTGCGTTAAGATTGAATATAATAAAGGCGATACTATTTATGTCAATCTGCATAGTCTGCACAAGCTGAGCCATTATCGTCAGCGTGATGCTGCCGAGAGTGTAAGCCTAAGTACTATTGGTTCGGGTGCGTGGCAACGCATCAAGGAGAAGACGAAGAAACATGTCAAAGGATATTGCCCGTGATTTAATCAAACTTTATGCTAAGCGTAAAGAGAGTGAAGGCTTTGCGTATAGTCCCGATAGTTATCTTCAGCATGAGATGGAAGCTAGCTTTCGCTTATGTGGAGACACCCTGACCAAATTCGGGCTATTGAGGCTATCAAGCAGGATATGGAGCGTCCTTATCCTATGGACAGACTTCTGTGTGGTGATGTTGGTTTTCGGCAAGACCGAGGTCGCTATTAGAGCGGCTTTTCAAGGCCGTTGCCGATGGTAAGCAGGTTGCCGTCTTGGTGCCTACTACCGTTCTAGCCTATCAGCATTACCGAACATTCAGACAGCGTCTAGATGAATTACCTGTGCGTGTGGATTATATTTCTAGAGCTAAAGACAGCCAAAGGAATTGAAGAATACACTTGCCGAACTCAAGGAGGGTAAAATAGATATTATCATTGGCACGCATAGATTGACGAGCAAAGATGTAGTATTTAAGGACTTGGGCTTGTTGATTATCGATGAAGAGCAGAAGTTTGGTGTCGCTACTAAGGAGAAATTGCGTCGTCTACAAGTGAATGTAGATACGCTAGCGATGAGTGCGACCCCTATCCCTCGTACTCTGCAGTTCTCGCTTATGGGGGCAAGAGAAATAAGTAACCTCAACACCCCTCCATCTAATCGTGTTCCAGTAGAAACTATACTTACTCGTTTTACGGCAGACGGTATTCGGGAGGCTGTGAACTTTGAGCTTAGCCGTAATGGTCAAGTCTATGTCGTGCATAATAGAATACAGAATATAGAGGAAGTCGCGGCTGTTATCCGCCGAGAGGTGCCCGATGCTCGTGTTGTCGTTGGTCATGGTCAGATGTCGCCTACTGAGTTAGAACAAATACTCATAGACTTTGGGCAGCATGATTACGATGTGCTCGTAGCAACGACGATTATTGAGAATGGTATTGATGTCCCTAATGCGAATACCATTATTATTAACGATGCGCATCGTTATGGTCTTAGCGAGTTGCATCAGCTTCGTGGTCGTGTGGGACGCAGTAATCGTAAGGCTTTCTGTTATATGCTTACCCTCCACTGGCTACACTGAGCGATGAGAGCCGTAGGCGTGTGCGTGCTATTGAGAACTTTAGCGATTTGGGTAGTGGTGTGCGTATTGCCCTTCAAGACTTGGATATTCGTGGCGCAGGTAATGCCCTTGGAGCAGAGCAGAGTGGTTTTATTGCTGATATGGGCTATGAAACTTATCAGAAAGTATTTACTGAAGCTGTGCGCGAACTGAAGAGCACAGAGTTTGCCGACCTCTATCAAGATGAATCTGCACCTCTTAAGGCTGGGCATTTCATCACAGAAACGCTTGTGGAAACAGACTTTTCCACTTTCTCTCCCCGAATACTATGTACCTCAAGATGCAGAACGCATATTGCTCTATAAGGAATTAGATGATTTAGTTACTGATGAGGAGCTGACGGCCTATAAGGAGCGACTAATAGACCGCTTTGGGGCTTTACCTAAGGAGACCGAGGACCTCATTCAAATACCTCGTTTGCGTAGATTAGCCCAAGACCTAGGCTTTGAGAAAATCGCCCTTCGCTCTAATGTCATGAGTATATTCTTGCCTGCAGACTCTTCCAATCCTTATTATAAGAGCGAAACCTTTGGGCTTGTCCTTTCTTATGTGGCTAGTCATACGAAGCAGTGTGAGTTTAGGGAGCGCAATGGTCGTCACATCATTCGCTTTAAGGATATTGAGCACTTATCTCAAGCC
>BNJS01001953.1_pt1 | contig 57127 bp, 74 predicted proteins | sample 8540461 | NCBI WGS metagenome assembly BNJS01 (sample SAMD00202454, study PRJDB9452) | human saliva metagenome | isolation source: human saliva | place: Japan
GCCGCACTCGGTGTTCGCCCGGTGAAGAAACCGTGATTGAAGCTTGAGCTGCGACCACCAAAGATGCCGAGTGGAAAATGGCTGTGTGGATGGACGCGGTGGTCTGGCAGATGCCTGGCTGGTGGATGGGCGAGCCGTGGACGGTGATATATATCGATGAAGTGTTTACCGCAGGCGTGGGCGAAAACAGCTGGTGGCTAACGACGGCCGCCACCGTGCAAAACCCGACGGAAGGCTACGGCACGGGCGGCTTGCTGCATGGCAGCACATGATTTCATCCACTTGGAACGCGCCGATTGAGGGCGTTTTACCCGCGAAGGCGATTTCTTTGAGGGCGCGGGCGTGGACGGTGTGCATGTGCATTTTTCCATAAAGCTAACGGAGTTCCTCGGCACGACGCCTGCCCTCGTTCATCTGCAACGATGTGATGAAAATCCGCAGGTGGAGCGGTATGGCGGATTATCGGACGCATTTGGAGAAGGTGTTCGGTAAAGCATAGTTGAGATGTCCGACCCGCCTGGTTTGCCGATACGGTATCTGCTATCCGCCGTATCGATGTAAGCAGGCTGGCTATGCAAGTATAGTGGATTAACTTTAAACCAGTACGGCGTTTGCCTCCCTTGCTTGCCGTACTATCTGTAGCTGTCTGCGGCTTCGTCGCCTTCGTCCCGATTTAAATTTAATCCACTATATTTGATATTCGTGTACGCCAAATAAATCAAAAGGTCGTCTGAAAACCCCGTATCGTGCTTTTCAGACGACCTTTATCGTATATTCGGCATCAACAGTCGGCTCACCGAATCCCGCCTGTCTTTTAGCAATTTCACGATACCGCGTATTGACAGCCCCATAGGGTCGTCTGATCAGTTTTTCGCGCTTTCAGACGACCTTTTACGTTTAACAAAACGTCCGAAGCCGCCCCTATATCCTCCGCGAGAAAAACCATGTCCCCTGCAAAATCTCCAACATCCGCACCCTCGTCGTCAAAGTCGGCTCCAGCCTTGTTACCGCGGGCGGCAAAGGCATAGACCAAGCCGCACTCGACCGCTGGGCGGCGCAAATCGCCGAACTGGGCAAACAAGGCGTGCAAACCGTCCTCGTTTCCAGCGGCGCCATCGCCGAAGGCATCAAGCGGCTGGGCTGGAGCAAACGCCCCAGCGCCATCAACGAGCTGCAAGCCGCCGCCGCCGTCGGACAAACCCGGCATCGCCCAAACCTACGAAAGCCGCGTTCGCACTCGCACGGCATCCGCACCGCCCAAATCCTGCTCACCCACGACGACCTGAGCAACCGCACCGCTACCTCAACGCCCGCAGCACCCTGCAAACCCTGTTGTCCAAAGGCATCGTCCCCGTCATCAACGAAAACGACACCGTGACCACCGACGAAATCAAACTCGGCGACAACGACACCCTCGGCGCGCTCGTGACCAACCTCATCGAAGCCGACGCCCTCGTCCTTCTGACCGACCAAAAGGCCTGTACGACAGCGACCCGCGCAAAAATCCCGCAAGCCAAACTGATTCCGACCATCGCAGCCGACCATCCCGACCTCGAAAGCATGGCGGGCGGTGCAGGCAGCAGCGTCGGCACCGGCGGCATGTACACCAAAGTGACCGCCGCCAAACGCGCCGCACTCAGCGGAGCCGCCACCGTCGTCGCGTGGGGCGGCGGACCCGACGTCCTCGTCCGCCTCAAACAAGGGCGAAAAGCATAGGCACGCTCTTTACCAGCGCGCACAGCCGCGTCGCCGCCCGCAAACAATGGCTGCTCGGACACGTCCAAACCGCCGGCAGCCTGACCGTCGACAGCGGCGCGGTCAAAAGCCCTGACCGAACAACATGCCAGCCTGCTGCCCGTCGGCTGCATCCGCGCGGACGGCCATTTCCACCGCGGCGAACTCGTCGCCATCCTCGATACCGACGGGCAAAGAAATCGCCCGCGGCCTGACCAATTACAGCGGCGAAACCGCCAAAATCCTGCAAACCCCGTCCGAGCGCATCGCCGAAAAATTAGGCTACGCCCACGAAGACGAACTCATCCACCGCGACATATGGCGTCGCATTGGTAAAGGTCGTCTGAAACCTTATAGTGGATTAAATTTATAGTGGATTAGTGGATAACTTTAAATCAGGACAAGGCGACGAAGCCACAGACAGTACCAGATAGTACGGAACCGATTCGCGGTGCTTCAGCACTTAGAGAATCATTCTCTTTGAGCTAAGGCGAGGCAGCGCCGTGCTGGTTCAAAAGTTAATCCACTATATTATTGGGTTTCAGACGACCTCCCCTCCCATCACAACAAAGGAAACCAGCATGAAAAAATTCATCTTCCTCACCACCGCCTCCTGCTCCTCAACGCCTGCGCCGCCCAATCCGGACAAGGCGGCTCTACACAAGTCTATGGCGAAATCAAAGGCGGCGTGAAAGCAGCCACGTTCACTAAAAACCAGGTGGAAACGGCAGGGCATTTTGGTTCATCTCAAAAGGTACCGCGCCCAAAATCATCTGTTCCTAAAAATCCGCATGATCAACATCGTGCCCGCCAAAAATCAAGGTCGTCTGAAACTCGTTTACCGGTTTCAGACGACCTTTCTAGTGCTGAAGACGAATGTTTGGACAGCAGTCATTCCCGTGCCAAACAGGAAAGGACAAGGCTGATGTTGCGGCAACAACGTCGTCTGAAACGGTTTGCGGACAGCACCCAGTTTCTATTCAAAACCTTTTTCGCCGCGACGGCTTTCAGCCATAATCCTGCCTGTCGGTCGGTTTCTCCCAATCAGCGGATAATCCTCGCGCGTGGATTGGGCGAAGAAGTCTTTAAACACCGCCAGCTCTGCCTGCGTTTTCGGCGCGGCGGAGGATGTCGGCTTTAGCTTCTTCAAACGGGATGCCGCGGTGGTAGATGGTTTATACACATCTTTGACGGCGGAGATCTGCTCGGCGGTGAAGCCGTTGCGGCGCATGCCTTCGCTGTTGATGCCTGCGGGTTCGGCGGTAGCCTGCCGCCATGAAAGTACGGCGGTACGTCTTTGTGTACGCCTGCGGCGAAGGCGGTCATGGCGTAGTCGCCGATTTGGCAGAACTGGAACTTACCAGCGTGTAGCCGCCCAAGACGACGTAATCGCCGATGGTAACGTGTCCGGCGAGCGAGGCGTTGTTGGCGAAGATGGTGTGGTTGCCGATGACGCAGTCGTGCGCGAGGTGGCGGTACGCCATAATCCAGTTGTCGTCGCCGACGCGAGGTTTCGCCGATGCCGGTTACCGTGCCGAGGTTGAAGGTGGTGAATTCGCGGATGGTGTTGCCGTTGCCGATAATCAGCTTGAGTCGGCTCGTCGCGGTATTTTTGTCCTGCGGGATTTCGCCGAGGCTGGCAAATTGGAAAATGCGGTTGTTTTCGCCGATGGTGGTGTGGCCCGTTGATGACGGTATGCGGGCCTGATTTCGGTGTTCGCGCCGATTTGGACGTTGGGACCGATGACGGTGTACGCGCCGACTTTGACGCTGGAGTCGAGTTCGGCTTTAGGGTCAATGACGGCGGTCGGGTGGATGAAGGTCATCGTTTTTCCTTTCCTGTCGTGTTGCCGCGAAGATGCGCGACGGCAGCAGAGTCGTCTGAAACTTTTCAGACGACCTTTTCTGAACACTCAAACCACGCGTTTGGCATCATGACGTGATGGCTTCGACGGCGACTTGTCCGTCCACCTTTGGCGACAGGCGCTGAGATTTGCCGATGCCGCGTTTGTTGGTCAGCAGCTCGACTTCGAAAACAAGCTGGTCGCGGGGATGACTTGGCGTTTTGAAGCGGGCTTCGTCTATGCCGCGAAGAAGAAGAATTCGTTTGTCTTTGCGGCCGCCTTCGCTGAGGATGGCGAGTGTGCCGCAGGCTTGCGCCATGGCTTCGATGATGAGTACGCCGGGCATGACGGGTCAGGGTCGGAAATGGCCTTGGAACTGCGGCTCGTTCATGGTGACGTTTTTAATCGCGGTCAGGGTTTTCAGTGGACTCGAAGGCGGTGATGCGGTCGAGTTGCAAAAACGGGATAGCGGTGGGGAATGAGTTTTTGGATGTCTTTGGCTTCGATAGGGGAGTTGTACGTCCATGTTCGTCGTATTCCTCGGTATTTCCGGGGTTGGCTGGGCGGTTTCATCGCGGGGGCTTTTGAAACGGCAGGCTTTGCTGCTTTGTTGATTTAAAGCGCATCCGCCATGCATAAACCGATTGTGGGGTTATTCGTCTTTTTCGCTGTCGCTCAGACGGTTTTCCAATGTTTTGAGGCGTTTGTTCATTTCGCTTAAGCGGTGGATGTAAACGGCGTTGCGCGCCCATTCTTTATGGGTGGACATCGGGAAGATGCCGGCGAGGTGTTTGCCGCTTTTCGGTAATGCTGTGGGTCACGGACGTGCCGCCGCCGATGGTGGTTTTGTCGGCGATTTCGATGTGTCCGACCGTACCGACGCCGCCACCGATAATGCAGTAGCTGCCGATGGTAACGCTGCCTGAGATGCCGGTTTTGGCGGCGATGACGGTGTGCGAACCGATTTTGCAGTTGTGTCCGATTTGGACTTGGTTGTCGATTTTGGTACCGTTGCCGACGGTGGTGTCGCTCATTGCGCCGCGGTCGATGTTGGTGTTCGAGCCGATTTCACGTCGTCGCCCAGCGTTACCGCGCCCGGTTTGCGGGATTTTAAACCATGAATCGCCGGCGAAGGCGGTCCGAATCCGTCCGCGCCGATGACTGCGCGCCGCTGTGGATTTCGACGCGGTTGCCCAGTGTGCAGCCGTAATAAACGACGGCGTTGGGATGCAGGACGACTTCGTCGCCCAGTTTGCAATCGTGTTGGACAACGGCATTTGCCAAGATGCGGCAGCCTTCCCGAGTACGGTGTTTCGCGCCGATGTGGGCGTTGCGCCGATTTCGCAGCTGGCAGGGAACGGTGGCGCTTTCCTCGACGACGGCGGTCGGATGGATGCCGCCACGCGCTTTGACGATGGGTCGAAAACAGGCGGGCGACTTTGGCGAAATAGAGATAGGGGTCGTCGGCGACAATCAGGTTGCGCCCTCTCAAATTCGTCCACTGCTTTGGCGAAACGATGACCGCACCCGCGCTGCTGTCGTGGACTTCGGCTTGTATTTCGGATTGGCGAGGAAGCTGATGTGTTCGCCTGCGCGTCTGCGAAGCGGGCGCACGGCGGCGACGGAAATGTCCTTGCCGCGCCATTCGCCGCCAAGCTGCGCTGTGATTTGGGACAAGGGTGTAGGTTTTTGAAGTCATGATGTTTCGTAAGCTTTGGGATGAGGTCGTCTGAAAAAGGACGGCGGGAGCAGTCGGACAGAACGGTTTGCCCTAAAACGTATGCCGGCAGGAGGTGATAAGACAGGTAATTATATCGTTTATTGGATTTTCAGACGACCCTTCGAGTGAAAGAGGTCGTCTGAAAAACAGGTTTGCTGTATCTCGTTCAGCCTTCCGATTAACGTGTATTCAGGGCTTTTGAATCACGCTGTCGGTAATGTCGTAACGCGCGTTGACGTAAATCACGTCCTGCAAAAATCGACATCGTAGCCTTCGCGTTTGGCAAGATCGACGATGATGCGGTTGGCGTTTTGCTGGAGGGGCGGCAAAATTCTTCGTTGCGGCGCAGGTTGTAGTCTTCTGCCAGCTCCGCCTGTTTCTTGCGGAACTGCTGAACCAGCTCGCCCCAGCGTTTTTGCCGCAGCTTCACGCTCTTTGCCCTGCAATTTGCCTTCGGACAGGGATTTTTCGAGCTTTCTCGCCTTCTTGCTGCGAATTTCTGCAAAGCGTCCTGACGGCCGCGGAATTCTTCTCCAAGGTCGTCTGAATGCGTTGCGCCCTGCTTAGACTCAAGATAAACGCGCTCGGTATTGATAAAGCCGATTTTTTGTACGGCTTCCGCCGCCGCAGCTTGGTTCATCAACGCGAAGCCCAATAAAGCCGCGCCGCCGAGGCGGAAGGCGTTGGCAATGATGTTCATCTGGATTTCCTTGATTTTGTATCCCGCCCATCAGCGGGATGACGGTTTGTTTTAAAAAGAGGCAGGACGCCTGCCCCTTTTTCCTTCAGGTCGTCTGAAAACGTTTTTGACCGCATCGGTGATGTCAGTTTTCAGACGACCTTTTTCGCCTACGTCAGAATGTTGTACCCAATTGGAACTGGAAGCGTTGGATTTCGTCGCCGTCTTTTTCTTCAGCGGGTAGGCGTAGCTGAACTTCATCGGACCCAGCGGCGAGAGCCAGGTTACTGCCGCACCGGCGGAGTAGCGCAACTCTTCCTTGAAGGTCGATTTGTGGGTCTTGCCTAAGCCGTATGGGTTTTGAGCGGCATTGTTGCCAATGTCAGTAGGTATTGCTACTGTCTGTCGTTATACGTTTTGCCATCCCATACGCTGCCCGCGTCGGCGAACAGGCTCAGACGGACGGAGCGGGAATCTTTGATGCCCGGCATCGGGAACAGCAACTCGGCGAAACGTTGGCTTTTTGTTGCCGCCGTAGCTGATTTTCTCGCCGTATTCGTCATAAACTTTCGGGCCCAGCGTACCGCTCTCGTAACCGCGTACGGAGCCTAAGCCGCCGCCGTAGAAGTTTTCAAAGAACGGCATGGTTTTGGTTTTGCCGTAACCGTTGCCGACGCCGACTTCGCCGCCGAGCATCAGGGTGAAAGTCTTTGGTCAGCGGGAAGAACCAGGTTTGGTTGTGGGTCAGCGTGTAGTATTGCAGGTCGCTGCCCGGCAGGGCGATTTCGCCGTTGATGCCGGTCACGTAACCGCGGGTCGGCCACAAGGCGCTGTCGGTTTTATTGCGTCCCCAGCCGATCGTACCCTTTGTACAGCCAGCCTTTGAAGTTACCTGATCCTCAACGCCGTCCGTGCCTTTTGTATCAATACCATTGCATTTGCAGTTGACAAAAGTCAGCATAACGTTTAGGCGCGCCTTTGTAGGTATTCACGGTCAGGTGTTCCGCTGCCAGACCCTAAATTGACGCGGTCGTATTCGGTAACGGGGATGCCCATGCGCACCGCCGCCTGCGGTGGTGGTTTTATTGTTTCGCGCTGGAAGAGGCTTTTACGCGGGATCGTAAGACTTGCCGTAATATCGTAAACCGAGGCTCACGCCGTCGGGTGTGAAATACGGATCGGTAAACGACAGCGAGCCGTCTCAGCGTGGTTTTTACTGCGTGAAGCGCGCAGGGAAACGGATTTGCCGTACCGAAACAGGTTGTCTTGGGAAACGCCCACAGACGCTGACCAAGCCGGTATCCTGAACCCAGCCCGCGCTCATATCCAGCGAACCGGTAGAACGCTCGTTCACGCTCATGTTCAAATCGACTTGGTCGGGCGTATTGGCAACCGGCACGGCATCGAATTGTACGTTGTCGAAGTAGCCCAGCAGCTCGACACGCTCTTTGGAACGTTGCAGCTTGGAAGTGTCGTAGGGCGCGGATTCCATCTGACGCAATTCGCGGCGTACGACTTCGTCACGGGTTTTGTTGTTGCCGGTGATGTTGATTTCGTTCACATAAATTTTTGCGGCCGGGTTCGACGTTCAGGACGAAATCGACAGTTTGGGTCTCGGCATTGGGCACTAGGCTGAACGTTGACTTCGCTGAACGCGTAGCCTGCCGTACCCATGCGGTTTTTGAATGGCTTCGAGCGATTTGACCATTTGGGCGCGTTCGTACCATTTGCCCTTCTTCATGGTCAGCAGTTTTTGCAGCTCTTCTTTCGGCACTTCGCGGGTGTCGCCTTCTGTGCGCACGTCGCCCCCAACGGAAGCGTTCGCCCTCGTCAACCGTGATTTTGATGGTTTGCTTTGGTTTTTGTCTTCGCTGGTCTGGATGTCGGTATCCAGAATGCGGAAATTGAAATAGCCGTTGTTTTTGGTAGAACTTCGCTGACGCGCTCCATGTCTTGCGAGAATTTTCTGCTCGTTAAACTGGTTGCTCTTAGTCAGCCAAGTCCACATGCCGCCTTCGCTCAAAGACATTTGTTTCATGAGCTTGCGGTCGGAATAGACTTTGTTGCCTTCAAATTCGATGTCGGTAATCTTGGTGGTTTTACCCTCATCGATGGCGATGTCGATGGAAACGCGGTTACGCGCGAGTTTGGTGACGGTCGGCGTGATTTGGACCGACTGTTTGCCGCGGCTTTTGTATTCTTCCTTCAGGCTGGCGACAGACTGGCTCAGCGTGGCCGGATTGAAGTATTGGGATTGCGCCAAACCGAAGGATTCAAGGTTTTTCTTGATTACATCGTTTTGCAGCATTTTCGCGCCAGTGATGTTCAGCGTGCTGATGGTCGGGCGTTCGATAACGGTCAGCAAGACCTGATTGCCCATGGTCTCTACGCGGACATCGTCAAAAAAACCGGTCGCATACAGACTTTTGATGATTTCTTCGCTGCGTGCGTCGCTGAATTGGTCGCCGACTTTGACGGGCAGGTAGTTGAAGACCGTACTCGGTTCGGTACGCTGCAAACCTTCGACGCGGATGTCTTGAATGGGTGAAGTCGGCAAACGCCAAAGGCGACATGCCCAATACCATCAAAGCAGAAGCAATCTGTTTCAATTTCATAAAATTATCCAAACAAACGGTTGATGTCATTAGAAGAAAGCCAGTGCCATCATGAACAGCATGGCAGCCAGTCCGAGGCGCAGGCCGATTGCCTGTATGCGCTCGCTCAAGGGGCTTTTCCGCGTATCCATTCGGCAGTGTAGAACACCAAATGCCCGCCGTCCAATACGGGGATGGGCAACAAGTTCAACATCGCCCTAAACTAATGCTGACCAACGCGAGGAATTCCAAATAGCTTTGAAATCCCAGCTGTGCCGTTTTTCCGGCGACGTCGGCAATGGTCAGCGGGCCTGAAATATGGTTCAGGAGGCATTGCCCTGTAATCAGTTTTCCGAAGAATTTTACCGTCATCCAAGCGTTGTTGACGGTTTTTGTCCCAGCCCATCGCAAATGCTTCTGCGACAGACGGCTTATATTCGCGCTTGATTTCTTTTGCCCACGCTTCGTCGCCCTGAGGCGAAGCCTACCCTTACCGACCAGCGTTCTGTCGGGTTGCTGGATACTGTCGGGGCGGATGGTCGTCTGAAAAGTTTGACCATTGCGCTCGTAAACTCAATTCGATTTTTCTTGCCCGGGCTTTGGCGTACGATTTCCACCCATTGCTGCCAAGACTCGATGTCTTGTCCGTCGGCACTGATCAGCTTGTCGCCTTTTTCAAACCGGCTTTTTCAGCCGGGCTGTTTTCTTCCATTTTCGCCGACACGGGTGGTGATTTTAAAAGGCGACAACCCGATATAGCCTTGGTTTTTCGCAATTTTACCTGCTTCGGGCGTGCGCGGCATCGATAATCCGTACGTTTCTTGCCCCGAAAGTCGTCTGAACGGCAACATTTACCTTGCCTGACTCGATGTTCAACACGATTTCTTGCTGGGCTTTTTCCCACTCGCCGACGTTAACGCCGTTAACCGAAATAATTTTGTCTCCGGGCTGAAAACCGGCTTTTGACGGCAATGGTATTTTGCTCGACCATGCCGACATACGGCGGATTTCGCACGCCGAAGGAAAAACTCAAGCCGTAAAGCAGAACCGCCAGCGCGAGATTGGTCAGCGGGCCTGCGGCGACGATGGCGATGCGTTTTGGCAGGGATGCTGTTTGTCGAAGGCGTAAGGCAGGTTGGACGGCGCTACTTCACCCTCGCGCGTATCGACTATTTTGACATAGCCGCCCAACGGGATGGGCGCCAAACACCATTCGGTATCGCCGCGCTTTCGCTGAAAAAGCGGCTTACCGAAGCCGACGGAAAAAGCGTGACGACTTTGACGCCGCACAATCTGGCGACGATGTAGATGTCCGAACTCGTGCAGACTGACCAAAATCAGGATGGCGAAAATAAAAAGCTAGAAGGGTTTGCAAAAAGAATCTCTGGTTGGGTATGGGTTGACGTTGTCGATGTTTCTAGACGACGTATCAAAGGCAGGGGTCGTCTGAAAAGCATTCGCAATGTGTAGAAAATATTATTGGCGTTATTTTGCCGATTATAAAGTCAGTCTGCCGTTTTGTCCGCCACATGACGGGTGGGCGGGTTTTTCAGACGACCTGTCATTTTTATCGTTGCGGCACGGTTTGTCCCAATGCGGCGATAAATTCCTGCGCCTGCCTGCGGGTAACGGCGTCTTGCGCCAGCAGGTTTTCGATATTGCCGAGGTCGTCTGAAAAGTCTTGTGCGAGACGGTGGGCGACGGTTTTGGCAATGTCGGTAAAGCTTAATCTGCCCGTCCAAGAAGGCGGCGACGGCGGCTTCGTTGGCGGCGTTCAAGACGCAGGTGCGGCTCCGCCCGCGTTCATGGCTTCACCGGCAAGCTTCAGACAAGGGAAGCGGTCAAAGTCGGGCTTTTGGAAGGTCAACGCAGACAATGCGTCGAAATCCAGATCGCCGACACCCGAATCGATGCGCTCGCGCAAGCCCAAACAATAAGCGATGGGCGTACGCATATCGGGATTGCCCAGTTGCGCCAGCACGGAGCCGTCGCGGTAGCGTACCATGCTGTATATCACGGACTGCGGATGGATAACGACTTCGAGTTTATCAGGCGGGCAGTTGAACAGCCAATGCGCTTCAATCAGCTCCAAACCTTTGTTCATCATGGTGGCGGAATCGACGGAGATTTTGCGCCCCATGCTCAATTGGGGGTGTTTGACCAGCTTGAGCAGGCGTAATGCTGTCGAATATGCCTAAATCGGCCGTCAGGAAACGGGCCGCGGAAGCAGTCAGGATAATCGAGACGGATGCCGTGTTCGTTCAGACGACCCTGTGTAATCGCGCGGCAAAACTTGGAAAATGGCGTTGTGTTCGCTGTCGATGGGCAACACTGCCGCGCCGTTTGCGCGGGCGGTTTCCATAAAACAACGCGCCGGAAACCACCAGCGTCTCTTTGTTCGCCAGATAAATGGTTTTTGCCTTTTTGCGCCGCCGCCAGCGCGGGAAGGCAACCCGCCGCTCCGACAATGGCGCACATGACACCGCTGACTTCATCGGCAGACGCCACATCAACCAATGCCTGCGCGCCGTGTAAAACCTGCGTCGCCGCACCGTCGCGTTTCAACAGGGCTTCAAGCCGAGCGGCGTGTTCCGCATCGGCAACGACGGCATATCGGGGCGGAACGTCCGGCATTGAACCGCCAGTTTCTCAACCTGCTTATGCCCCGTCAGCGCGAATACGCGGAATTTTTCGCGGGTGGCGGAGACAACGTCCAGCGTGCTTTTCGCCTATGCTGCCGGTACTGCCTAATATGGTCAGGACTTGTGGTGTCATGGTGTGTTCTTTATGTACTGCTTTCGGATTTCAGACGACCTTTTGAGGCTTGAGGTCGGAAAAGGTCGTCTGAAAACGCTTATTCGATATTGTGTTTGATGTGTTCCAACGATTTTTATAGTGGATTAACTTTAAAACCAGTACGGCGTTGCCTCGCTTTAGCTCAAAGAGAACGATTCTCTAAGGTGCTGAAGCACCAAGTGAATCGGTTCCGTACTATCTGTACTGTCTGCGGCTTCATCGCCTTGTCCTGATTTAAATTTAATCCACTATAACCGCTTCAGAACAAGCTTTCAAAGGCGGCATAGACGCTGATGACGGCAATCAGGCTGTCCACGCGGTCAAACACGCCGCCGTGTCCGGGCAGCAGATTGCTGCTGTCTTTGATGCCCGCCGCGCGTTTGAGCCAGCTTTCCAACAGATCGCCGCATACGCTGACAACGGTCAACACCAAACCGATTAACACGGTATTGAACCAGCCTGCGTCAAACGTGAGCCAACCAGCCCACCACACCACAGTCATGTACACCGCCACGCAAATCGCGCCGCCGATTGCGCCTTCCCAGCTCTTGCCGGGGCTGACGGTCGGTGCGATTTTGTGTTTGCCGAACGCTTTGCCGCTGAAATACGCGCAAACATCGGCAACCCACACCAAACCCATCACGGCGAGCAGCGACAAGGCGTAATCGGGATGCGGGCGCAGGGACATGAGTGCGAACCAAAACGGCATGACCAAAAGCCAGCCGACGGTATAAGCCTGCCAGCCGCCATTCAATTTCCATTTGAATTTCAACCACAAAGGCATAACGACCAGCCAAAACGCCAAAACGGCGTACCAGACGATATCCGCGGCGTCCAACCGCCTGCATAGGCGATGACGCCGAACACCAGTGTCGCGGCGAGATAATGATTGGTTTTCAGTTTTCCAATCCGCTCATGCGGGCGTATTCCCCACAGCATAACCAGGAAATCAACCCGCAAAATGCCGCCCACAGCCATTGCGGCGCGTAAAACAGCATACCAAGCATCAACGGCAGCATCCACAGCGCCGTGATAATCCGTTGTTTCAACATTTTTAACCCCTTTGCTGCTCTACCGGCAGCTGTTCCGAAGTGCGTCCCGAAGCGCCGTTCGCGTTTTTGAACGAGGGCGACAGCATCGTCCAAGGCTTTGCTGTCAAAAATCGGGCCACAGGGTATCGGTAAAAATAAAGTTCGGCATACGCCATCTGCCAAAAGCAGGAAATTGCTGATGCGCGTTTCGCCGCCGGTGCAGATGAACAACCGGTTCCGGCGCATCGCCCAGCATCAAAGTGTTTCGCCAGCGCGTCTTCCGTAATCTCGGATACGCCTTCGGCAATCAGTTTGTTTGCCGCCTGCAAAATATCCCAGCGGCCGCCGTAATCCGCGGCGATGCTCAGGGTCAGGCCGGTATTGTTCGCCGTCAACGCTTCCGCTTCTTCGATGCCTTGCAGAATCTGCCGGTTGAAGCGTTCGCGGCTGCCCAACACCTTCAGGCGCATATTGTTTTTCGTGCAGACGGCGCACCTGTTTTTGCAAAGCCTGCAAAAACAGCCCCATCAGGAACGACACTTCGTCTTCGGGGCGGCGCCGGTTTTTCAGTCGAAAAAGGCAAACACGGTCAGATATTGCACACCCAGTTTGGCGCAATGCTTCACCATATTTTCCAACGCGTCCAAGCCGCGTTTATGCCCCATCACGCGGGGAAGGAAACGCTTTTTCGCCCAACGGCCGTTGCCGTCCATAATCACGGCGATATGCTTCGGAACCGAAGTATGTTCCAAAATGGTCTGCGTGCTGCTCTTCATATCTGCCTTTCGCAGCGCGGCGGTTCAAAGGTCGTCTGAAACGCCGCGGACAAGGGGTTTAAATCGCCATCAAATCTTCTTCTTTGGCAGCCAGCGTTTTGTCGGCTTCGGCGATGTATTTGTCGGTCGAGTTTTTGAACCGCTTCTTCGCCGCGACGTGCTTCGTCTTCGGAAATTTCTTTGTCTTTCAAGAGTTTTTTGATGTGATCGTTTTGCATCGCGGCGCACGTTGCGGATGGACACGCGTCCTTCTTCCCGCTTCGCTGCGTACGACTTTAATCAAATCTTTACGGCGCTCTTCGGTCAACATAGGCGCAGGCACGCGGATCAAATCGCCGACGGCTGCGGGTTCAGACCCAAGTTTGAATCGCGGATGGCTTTCTCGACTTTCGCCGCCATATTGCTTTCAAAGGTTTTCACGCCGATGGTGCGCGCGTCCAGAAGCGTCACGTTGGCAACTTGGCTGACCGGAACCATACTGCCCCAGTATTCGACTTCCACTGGTCCAACAGACCGGTATGCGCACGGCCGGTACGCACTTTCGCCAAATTCTCTTTCAGCACTTCTACCGAGCGCTGCATTTTGCTTTCCGCTGTTTTTGAATATCGTTAATCATTTTCTGCTTTCAAATAAGATACTGAATTTAAAACCTCGCCCGGACGCATGACCATCCGAACGGCAATCAAAGCTGTTAACTGCGCATAGTACCGTCATTCGGCGATTCCGACAAGGCAGGGGCGGTTTTGGGCCTTGTTTCTTAACTGATATTTAAATGCCGTTATAGCATGAGTTTGGGACGGAAAAGCATGGACGGCCTCGATACAGCCGAATTCATTTGCGTATAGACAAAAGGTCGTCTGAAAACCTTGCCAACCGGTTTTCAGACGACCTTTATCCTATCCCACCTCCCAACCTCTCTATGGCTAAAGGCAGGGATGCAAAACAGGAAAAATACGCTCCTGTTACGATGCAAATCACGAACCAAAGACCTCGGAGAAGCAGGTATATCAATAATGCGATGGTAATGTTGTTGTATCGCCATTTCATTTGGTTGATGGAAAAACCAGCAATATGAGGAGAAAGAATGTGTCCTATGTATGACCCATACCAAGTCTGCTGACAACAATACAGCACAAATCAATCCCAAAGGGAAAAGAATCATCCAAGCAGGCAACGAGGCAATCGCCCATTTCGATTTTCTATTGCGTGCACGGACAAATTCTCCAACAGAAGAAAAGGTCGTCTGCTTCTGCGTAATCAAAGACAAAATACTCATGCCGCCATAAGCTACGGCGCAAATATACAGCGCTTGTTTGATAGTTGCTTACGAAGCTGATCAAAGCCAAAGGCAAAGGCGTAAGAAGTCCAAGTACGATAAAAGTCAATCGGGAAGAGCGCAGGTGCAGGCGTTCTGCCATAGCAGCGCGGGCGGCAACGCTGCATAAGACAACAGAAATAATGGAAGCAATAATTGGGGATACTGGGGACACATTGTCACGCAAACCCGGAATATCTTCCAAAGCGGTCAACATACTGGTGACGAACATGACCATGACGACAAACAGCAATAGGAGTTGTAACAGAGACCCTTCCCATTGATCGTTGCCGCGTTTGAACTGCAAAGCATTAACCAATATCATGCAGGCGAGTGCCCATGAGTTGAGCGGCATAGTCAACCATATGATGAAAACATCGCTGTCTTCATGGTTGAAATGAAACATCGTTAGGCCGATCAGTATCCAGCCGACAAGGAAAATAACCCAGCCGGTCAAAGGCGCGACAACAATCCTCGCCCAAGCCATCTGCCACGGAGACAAAGAAGACATACGCAACTGATCAAATGCATTGCTGGATACATCTTGGCGCAAACTGCGCTCAATCTGCAGATAAAGGGCGATATTTGAAATGCGGTACCGAACGCACCAATACGCGGCAATATATTCCACCAGGTTTTCCAGAATTGGGGATTGGCAAAAACAAACAGGCTGTAGAGTATGATGATGCCTGCAATCATGCCCCAGCTCATGTTGAGCCACATCAGCCTTTGAAATTCGGCGTTAACCCGGATTTTGGGGATATTCAATTTATTGTCCATCGGCTTGCTCCTGTTGCTCTTGTTGCTCCTGCTCGTGGAGATTGAGGCTGTTTTGATAACTGTTTAGCAGCGACGCTTTAATGACGGCAGCTTCGCTCAAAGGCAGGTTTTGTTCAAACAGTTTGCGCAACAAGGCCGCACGTGCTTCTTCTCCGCATCCAATATGACGGTAACGGCATGATTGTTCCATTCTGCCTGCTTCACGCCTTCCGTATTGCGGACCCGCTCGAATATGGATTCATCCAAACCGACAAATTGCAGCGAAACAGTCTGATCTTCGTTAACATCATCATTAACAGATTGAAATGCCTGAACACGTCCGCCTTTGATAACCAGCATATGCGAACAATATTCGTCCAGCTCGGAAAGAATATGGCTCGACACCAAAAATGCTCATGCCTTCATCTTTGAGCTTCAGCAGCAACAAAGACAATTCATGTCGTGCCTCAGGGTCAAGACCGCTGGCAGGTTCATCCAAAAGCAAGAACTTAGGGACGATGGATGATGACTTGCCCGATACCGACACGCTGTTTCTGACCACGGGAAAGGTCACTGACTTTGGCATACAGTTTATGTTCCAAATTAAGCAGACGAACGGTTTCCAGCAGCAAATCAGGAAGTCGCGCATCAGGAATACCGCGGGATTTGGCGGCATAAGTTAGCACTGGATCACGCTCAAACCATCCGCAAACCAAAAATCAGGCAGGTAGCCGAGTTTGGAAAAAGCTGTCGCGCGGATTATCAAGAATAGGCAGACCGTCAAGCAAGACATCGCCGGGATGTCGGATTTTCGAATCCTGCCATACAACGCATCAAAGTGGATTTGCCGGCACCATTAGGGTCCGATTAATCCCGGTAATACTGCCCTGCGGAAGCTCAACCGAGACATCGTACAATGCCTGCGTATTGCCGTAGTAAAAAAATCTAGATGTTGGACATTAATCATAATATTTATAAGATATGAAGGGTTGGATGCAAAAATCGGGGGCGCTAACGCCGACTGACAAACTTTTATCACACGGATGAAAAACTGACAAAATGGCTTTTTCAGACGACCTCAAACATTTCTTGGCATTTCATGATAAACATTCAGCCTCAGCCGTCTCCGATCTTGAGCCTTCGTATTATCAACAAAAACTGTTTGACATACAAAAACTGCTTCTGCGGTCGCTTTTAATAGAAAAGACGGATAACTTTACCCTATATTAGTGGGACTTAAAAAAAGCGGCAAGGACACCTTCCAAGCCGCTTTTTGTCATTGGTTTGTTACCTTCAACCTATAAATGGCATATGGAACATCATCAAACATCTCAAGAGATACGTTTTCAGACGACCCCACACTGACCTAGGGGCGGCAACAAACGAATAATAGACAAATCCTGTTACCATATTTTCGACAGTTTTTCTTTAACTTTAGTCTCCATTTCAGCACTCAAATGGCGACCCAATATTTTTGCCGAAAATCTTCTTCAGGCGTATAGTTCACCAGCTCAGGGGCTTTGACGACATCTCTAGCGACACTATATACGCTGCCGAAATCATCAATCAATCCTACTTCTTTAGCCTCCGAACCGGTATAGATACGGCCGCTGAAAACATCAGAATACTGCTGATCTTTCAAACGCTTTCCGCGTCCGAGTTTAACCGATTTAATAAATTCCTTATGGATATCGGTCAGCATTTTTTCCCAAATCTGAGTTTGTGCGGGCGTTTCAGGAGAAAACGGATCGCCCATACCTTTATTGCTGCCCGCGATTTTCAGACGACGTTTGATACCGATTTTATCCATCAGCCCCGTCGCATCAAACCCCCGCCAATCACGCCGATACTGCCGACGACGCTGGACGGGTCCGCGTCAAATCTTGTCAGCCGCCGCCGCAATGTAATAACAGCCCGATGCACACATATCTTCCGCCACCACATACACAGGAATGTCTTTATGCTCCGATTTCATACGGCGGATTTCGTTAAACGCAATATTGGAAACCACAGGCGATCCGCCCGGACTATTGGCGCGGATGATAATCGCTTTAGCATTGGGATTATTGTAAACCGCCTCCATACCGGTGCGCAGCATCTCAACCTGATCATCAAGTTCATTGCCGATTTCGCCCTTCAAATCGATCACTGCCGTATGCTCCCCGCTGCTTTGCACTGCATCGGTATCGTCTCCAAACAGTGACGCAATAAACATGAGAAATAAAAATCACACCGATAACACGCCAAATATTGCGCCAAATACGTGCGCTACGCTGCTCTTTATAAAGAAGCCAGCAATACTTCGCGCAATACTTCGCGCTCCCAAAACGAGCCGGAATGAGATGAGGGATTATTCCCCTCACGAGAATAAGGTTCCTGCATGATCGGTACTTTCATTGTTCAAATTTTGACACTCGGAACCACAATTCAGGTAGCTCCAACATTTTTAGAGGATGTCTCTATCCAATAACCCCTACATTCTACCGTCCTAAAAGATAAAAATTTCAATCATCAGCAAATATTTGAACAAAGTTTTTCATTTTTATAACGAAATTTTTGGTTTCCTCATTAGAGGGAATCCAAAGAAAACAGCGTCAAAAATGATATGGGATATTATGTGCAGCGATAAAAGCTTGAAGAATGATTTATGATAACTATTTTTGAGTAATCGGACTATTCCTATCATAATGCTGCTTTGTTTCCGAAAAACGTACCGATACCGTCGATGTAAACGTTATAGTGGATTAAATTTAAACCAGTACGGCGTTGCCTCGCGCTTGCCGTACTATCTGTACTGTCTGCGGCTTCGTCGCCTTGTCCTGATTTAATTTAATCCACTATAAAGCGCGAGACGCCTATTCCGGAAAACGCTTTTTCAAAACATCCGTAGGAGTGTAGCAAGCGTAGATTGGGGCGGAAATCAACATCTATCAAGGTCGTCTGAAAGTTTTCAGACGACCTCTTTGCTCAATAACAGTCGTCCTGTTTCAATTGTTCATATGGTTTTGATACACCGCCATCACAAACCTGCCGACCACATTCTCTAGGTAAAGAATTGATTGTTCGATAACGGAGAAAAGGCTAAAAGCACAAAAGAAACTATGAAAATGCCAAAAACGTCGGAAAAATGCAGAAAACAGATGCAGACGATATTAAATAACTTGTCTATTTTAAAAGGACTAAAATGACCAATCAAGTTAAATATAATCGCAATAAAGACCGCCAGGGATTGTTTAAAGAAGATTTTTAAAACCAGTTATTCTGAAAATCTACAACTACTGCAAGAAGTGGATAGAAGAAAGTGAGTGACTCAACTATTCCTTCAGATGCACTGCCTCAACAACTTTATCTAACAATGCTTACCGAATACACCGTAGGATTTCCGATAGAAGACATCAAGAAGCGTATGGATCAAATAGTTTATTACTGTAAGCAATGCCTGGATCTACACGGCAATACGGGCAAAAGGAAAACATCATGTTTATTTGGGGGCGGAGGTGGGCGGGAGAAAGAGCAACCCAACATTATCGGACTTTGCCTGATTGTTCGAACGGATGGATTGGCTGGAAACCATTAAAGACGGCCTCAATCCCTGATAACGATGACGAAATGTATTACGATCCCTCGTTCAGGGCTTTGATAAATATGGCACCCACGAAATTTGATCCCAGCGCCAAATTTGCCAAGAGGCGGACACAACTTCCGCAAACCCCTGCTGCAAGCCATCATGGCGGAAAAAGCAAGAAGAATCTGAAATACCTAACGCTTACCTCACGGGTTGGTACAGAGCAACCCCGAAAAATCGGTAATCTCCTGATTGACATACATTTGAACCAAGATCCCGAATATGGGGCTATATCGGCTACTGGAGCTTTGAATCCGCGCAGTCACCTATTTAAAAAGACTTGGACGACACCTCCCTGCGGCAGTATCTGTACTATCCTAAAGATATGGTGGACTGGGCGCGGGGAGAAGCTTAAGCACGAGTAGGAGTAATACGGCAAGGGTGGATTGATATGAAGAAAATCGTTTTATTATTCTTTATTTATAGTAGTTTCGCTATGGCAGAACAAAAATATTTTTTTCCTGTTCATGAAGTGCAAAATTTGTTGGGTTATGGGCAGTTAGAGTTTTTAAAGCCAAATATATATTTTTTTATGCGCTATACAATGAAAAATAAAGGAATAAAAACATATTCCTTACAAGATGGCTGTTATCAAAAAGATAAAAGTAGATAATTGTGTATCTGAAATGGTTTATCTGGAATCTTCGCCTGATGGCAAGTATTCGATATTTATGCATATAGAAGGAGGCATGGTAGAGGATTTGGAAGAAAATTCTTCGCATTACCATGAAACTAATAATATTTTGATTTTTAAATCATAAAAGCGGGTGTTTGGTTATGGCGCCTTCTAAATACTACGTTAATTGGAAAGGAAAAACATACCTTAAGTGATGGGGATGGAGATAGAGATATTGATTTAAATAAATATTTTAGAGGAATACCTATATTTTATAGAAATAATAAATTGGATGCGGAAAATTATTATGGCGTGGATAATGTAAATAGTTGCCGTAAATTTCAATTGTAAAAGTACCTTCTTATTGGTGCTATCCAGCAGCGTAGATTGAATTGAAAGTCTGTTATTGAGGTCGTCTGAAAAATTGAGGATTTTTGTTTTCAGACGACCCTTCGTCAAGTGGATACAGATTCAAGAGATAAACCAATCCGTAGCGTAGGCTTCGCCCACGACCTTCCGCCCAAACATCCGAATCTAATTATTTATGTTCATTCGTGGGCAAAGCCCACGCTACGGGCGGCTGGCTCTCCCGTCTGGCTGGAAAGGTTGGCTCTATAGTTTGCACGAATTTAATTTTACCTAAACCATAAAAGCCACCCCCATCCTAACCTTCCCCGCCGGACGGGTGAAGGGACAAGTTGCCGTTGCAGAAAAATCGTAGCGTGGGCTTCGCCCGCGATCTTCCATCCAAACATCCGAATCCAATCATCTCTGTTTATTCGTGGGTAGAACCCACGCTACGGGCGACTGGCTCTCCCGTCTGGCTGGAGAGGGGCTCTACGGTTTGCATGAATTTGATTTTACCTAGAACCATAAAGCCACCCCCATCCTAACCTTCCCCGCTGGACGGGGAAGTGACAAGCTGCCGTTGCAGTAACTCGTAGCGTGGGCTTCTGCCCACAATCTTCCGTTCAAACATCCAAATCTAATCATCTCTGTTTATTCGTGGGTAGAACCCACGCTACGGGCGGCTGGCTCTCCCGCCTGGCTGGAGAGATCGGCTCTACAGTTTACTGAGTGATTTACCTAGAACCATGAAGCCACCCCCATCCTAACCTTCCCCCGTCGGACGGGGGAAGGAAACGCAGCAAAATCGTAGCGTGAGGCTAGTGCCCGCGACCTTCCGTCGAACATCCAAAATCCAATCATCTCTGTTTATTCGTGGGTAAAAACCCACGCTGGCTACAAAAATAAGTGGGGCACAATATAAAAACAGAGGTCGTCTGAGCCGAAATACGGTTTTCAGACGACCTTTTCTCACTTATTGTGTTTCGCGAACCTTATTCGCCGTAATAGGCTTTTAGTCAGGATTTCTTCCATATCGGCGACCAATGCCAGACGCGGGTTAGCTGGGGTGCATTGGTCTTCGAAGGACAGCATTGCCAGTTCTTTGCGGCCGTCGATGAAGGTTTTTCGTCGATGCCTTGTTCTTTGAACGACATTTTGATGCCGACGTTGACCGCCAGTTCGTGACAGGCGCAGGCGAAGGATTCTACGCCTTCGGCCGGGTGGGCACGGCAGGCCCTAAAGGTACGGGCGATTTCCTGATATTTCAGGTCGGCTTTGTAGTAGTTGTACTTCGGCCAGGTGGCGGTTTTCTGCGGGCGTGTGCCGTTGTAGCGATGACGTGCGGCAGCAGGATGGCGTTAGCGCGGCCGTGCGGAACGTGGTATTTGCCGCCAATTTTGTGCGCCATCAGTGGTTGATGCCGAGAATGCGTTGGAGAACGCCAGTGCCTGCGATGGTGGAGGCGTTGGCGCATGTGTTCGCGCGCTTCGGGGTCGGACGCGCCGTGTTTGTAGGAGCGTTCGAGGTATTGGAACACGAGCTTGATGGCGTGCGCGAGGCCGTCGGTAAAGTCGTTGGCGAGCACGAAACGTATGCTTCTACGGCGTGGGTCAGTACGTCAGACCGGTGTCGGCGGTTACGCGGCGGGAACGGTCATGGTAAACGCGGGATCGACGATGGCGATGGTCGGGGTCAGCGAGTAGTCGGCGATGGGGTATTTTTGTCGCCGTCGCTGATGACGGTAAACGGGGTTACTTCGGAGCCGGTGCCCGATGTGGTGGGGATGCCGATGAATCTGGCTTTTGCGGCCCAACTCGGGGAAGCGGAAGGCGCGTTTGCGGGATGTCCATGAATTTTTGGACGAGGTCTTCAAAAATCGACTTGGGGCTGTTCGTGAAGAGCCACATGGCTTTGCTGCGTCCATCGACGAGCCGCCGCCCAGCGCGATGATGGTGTCGGGCTGGAAGCTGCGCATCAAATCCGTGCCTTTATAGACGGTTTTGGACGCTCGGATCGGCTTCGACGTCGGTGAAAAGCTGGATGGTTACTTTGTTTTTTGCGTTGGTGGAGCTGGTGGGTCACTTTATACGACGAAGCCCAAATCTACCATCGAACGGTCGGTTACAATCGCGACTTTTTCGCAGTCTTTCGCGTCTTGCGGTATTGGATGGAATCGCGCTCGAAATAGATTTTGGCGGGTGCTTTGAACCATTGCATGTTGTTTCTCCGACGGCCTACTTTTTTGATGTTTAACAGGTTGACTGCGCTGACGTTGCCGCCGACGGAGTTTTTGCCGTAAGACTGTCGCAGCCCAAGGTCAGGGACGGCAGGAAGGCGTTATAAACGTCGCCGATGCCGCCGAAGGTGGAGGGCGAGTTCCAAATCACGCGCAGGGCTTTGACGCGGGTGCCGAAGGTTTTTGCCAATTCTTGATCAGCGGTATGGATGGGCGGCGGAGTGTCCCAAGCCGTCGAAGGCGACCATTTGTTCGGCAAACTGCAAGCCTTGTTCGGTGGAATCCGCTTTGAGCATCGCCAGTACAGGCGAGTTTTTCGCGGGTCAGCGGCTCGTTGGGGCCGACTTCGCGGCATTCGGCGATGATGTTTGGTTTTTCAGGGACTTTAAACCCAGCCTGTTCGGCAATCCACGCTGCCGGGTTTGCCCACAACGGCGGAATTGAGTTTTCGCGCCGCCGCAGTTGGCGCAGTTTGCCGTAACGCCGAAGATGAAGTCTTCGAGCATGGCTTTTTCTTTTTGTTGGCGAAGTACACCGTAGGATTTGAACTCTTCGACCAGCTCTTTATAAATCTCTTTGTCGGCAATGATGCTTGCTCGCCGGCGCAAATCATGCCGTTGTCGAACGCTTTGGACATCACGATGTCGTGCCGCCTGTTGATGTTTGCCGTTTTTCGACATAGGCAGGCACGTTACCGCCCCTGACGCCGAGCGCGGGTTTGCCGCAGGAATAGCGGCTTCTACCATCGCATTGCCGCCGGTCGCCAAAATCGTCGCCACGCCCGGATGCTTCATCAGCGCGGAAGTGCCTTCCATAGACGGTTTTTCAATCCACTGGATGCAGTTTTCGCGCGCCGGCGGCAATCGCAGCATCGCGCACGATTTGGGCGGCGTGGGCGGAACACTGCTGGGCGGAAGGGTGGAACGAGAAAATAATCGATTGCGGGTTTTTCCAGCGCAATCAGGGATTTGAAAATGGTGGTGGAAGTCGGATTGGTGGTCGGCACGATACCGCGACAACCCTCGACCGATCGGCGATTTCGGTAATGCCAGTTACATCGTCTTCGCTGATGACGCCCACGGTTTTCAAATCGCGCAGGCGGCGCACGACGTTTTTCGCAGGCAAAACAGGTTTTTGGTCGCCTTATCTTCAAATACACCGCGTCCCGTTTCTTCGACCGCGTGCACGCTGAGCACACCATGTTTGTCCAGCGCGGCAATGGAGGCTTTGGAAACGATATAATCAATCTGCTCCTGATTCAGCTTGCGAAACTCGTCCAACGAGCGCAAACCCTTTTCAACCAAACTGTTGACCTCGGCTACGGCGGGGCTGACGACATTGTCGGCTGATGCGTTCATGGTATCTCCTTGATATAAGATGGCAATAAAGACGATAAATTTTCACTACGATTACTATAAAGTAATTTTGTTACATTTCTCTTTGACTTACATCACAAACCATGCATGCTTTTTCAGACGACCCTTTCAGGATTTTTCTGTTTTTAATACACTGAAATAAAAATCATTTTAACGAGTTTGACAAAAAGGGGCCGCTGAGTTTCCCCTTTTGCCATATCGCTATTGTTTTGCCCGCGCAATTCATATGAAAAATGAAATTTTTGAATTTTTGTATCGAAATTACAAAACAACCTTTCAAACAAAAATTTGCAGATAGAAACGGATAAGGTCGTCTGAAAACCAAATTAAAGTTTTCAGACGACCTTGTCGCATATTCATAAGAGATTGTCGGGAAAACGATAGTCACAATTTCAGATATTAAACTTATAAAATACAACCATTCTCATTTGTACAATAAACGGAGAAATTGATGTTTCCGACCCAATCTGACCGCTGCCGCCGTTGTGGCCGCTTTTATCTTCCACTGTATTTGCCGCCGAAACGGTCGAGCTGGATACCGTCCATGTGAAGGGGCAGCGTTCGTATAACGCGATTGCCACCGAGAAAAACGGCGATTACGAGCTCGTTTGCCGCCACCGTCGGCACAAAAATCCCCGCTTCTTTACGCGAAATTCCGCAATCCGTCAGCATCATCACCAACCAGCGGGTAAAAGACCGCAACGTTGATACTTTGACCAATTGGCGCGCAAAACGCCGGGTCTGCGCGTGTTGAGTAATGACGACGCCGCTCATCGGTTTATGCGCGCGGCTACGAATACAGCGAATACAATATCGACGGCCTGCCCGCGCAAATGCAGAGTATCAACGGCACGCTGCCCAACCTGTTCGCCTTCGACCGCGTCGAAGTGATGCGCGGCCCGAGCGGCTTTGTTCGACAGCAGCGGCGAGATAGGGCGGTATTGTGAATTTGGTGCGCAAACGCCCGACCAAAGAATTCCAAGGCCATGCAGCGGCAGGGTTCGGTACGCACAAACAATATAAAGCCGAAGCCGACGTTTCAGGTCCTCTGAACACCGACGGCGTGCGCGGCCGTGTGATGGCGCAGACTTCGGGCGCGTCTCCCCGTCCGGCGGAGAAAAACAACCACCACGAAACCTTCTATGCGGCGGCGGATTGGGACATCAACCCCGACACGACTTTGGGCGTAGGCTATCTCTACCAGCAACGCCACTCGCGCCGTACAACGGCCTGCCCGTCGGCAGCAGCGGCAATTTGCTGTCCCTGCCCAACCACACTTTCGTCGGCGCGGATTGGAACAAATTTAAAATGAACAGCCATGACGTGTTCGCCGATTTGAAACATTATTTTGACGACGGCGGTTACGGCAAAAATCGGTATGCGCTATTCCGACCGCGATGCTGACTCCAACTACACCTTCGCCGCCAACAAACTTTCTGCCGACAATAAGGCAACGTCGTCGGCTTAGGCACGGAAATCAAACAAAAGCCTTCGCGGTTGACGCAAAGTTACAGCCGTCCGTTTGCGCTTGGGCAATACTGCCAACGAACTCGTCGTCGGTGCGGACTACAACCGCCTGCGCAGCACCAACGAGCAAGGCCGTGCAGCCGTTGCGCGTACGTTGCCTTGGGCGATTTCCACCCGTTCCCTATGTCAACCTGATGCAGAACGCCCTGTGCCGGCGCGCGCGGTTACAGCCATACCGTCGCTACCGAAAACCCTTGACGAATTCGGCGTTTACGGCAAATCCGTCTTCCATCCGTCGACAGGCTGTCGCTCATCGGCGGCTGGCGTTTGGGACACTACAAAAATCGAAGCGGGCGAAGGCGACGAGTTGCACAAAGCCAGCAAAAACCAAGTTCACCGCCTACGCAGGCGCAGTTTACGACTTGAACGACAACAACAGCCTCTACGCCAGCTTCTCCCAACTCTACACGCCGCAAACCAGCCTCGGCACCGACGGCAACCTGCTCAAACCGCGCGAAGGCAACCAGTTTGAAGTCGGCTACAAAGCGCAGCTACATGGACGACCGCCCCAACACCCGCGTCTCCCTCTACCGCCTGAAAGACAAAAACGCCGCCGCACCGCTGAACCCGAACAACCGCAACACCCGTTACGCCGCCTTGGGCAAACGCGTGATGGAAGGCGTTGAGACCGAAATCAGCGGCGCGATTACACCGAAAATGGCAAATCCCACGCAGGTTACAGCCATCTGCACAGCCAAATCAAAACCGCCGCCAACTCGCGCGACGACGGCATCTTCCTGCTGATGCCCAAACACAGCGCAAAACCTGTGGACGACTCAGCGAAGTTACGCCCAAGCTGACCCTCGGCGGCGGCGTGAACGCGATGAGCAGCATCTCCTCGGCAGCAGGGTTGCGTGCAGGCGGCTACGCCACCTTCGACGCCATGGCGGCATACCGCTTCACGCCTAAACTGAAGCTGCAAATCAACGCCGACAACATCTTCAACCGCCACTACTACGCCCGCGTCGGCAGCGCGAACACCTTCAACATTCCGCCCGGAGCGCAGCCTGATGGCAAACCTCCGCTACGACTTCTAAAAACGGGAAAAGCAAAAGGAAAAACAAATCACCGCCAAAAACCAGAAGACCAACACATTACGGAAACAGACCGACAGGCAGGGAACACCACCTGTCCGGTTTATCATTATGTCCATGTTTGACATAGAAAAACAACAGATATAGTCCAAAGGTCGTCGAAACATCCGACAACCCGATAACACACACACACCCCACCAACACAACCGACAACCCGCCATGACCTCATGCACCGCACACTGGCAAGCCGCCCGCCTGCTGCAAGCCGAAGAAACCCACATCCGCTCCGAGCACACCGCCGCAGCTATCGCATCCAAACCGCCGCCATCGGCGACCCGCCCCACAAGGCTATCCGTCCTCCATATCCTCGACGGCGACGCCTTCTTTCCCGCCGCCCTCAGCATGGCGCAATCCCCTGCTCATTAACCCCATGACCCGAAGCCGCGCCGCCTGCCTCATCGTCAGCATCAGCTACCCCAACGGCGAAGTCCGCGACCCTGACCCAACGCGCCCTCGACTACACCCCGCCCTACCCGAAACCGCCACCGAAGCAGAACGCCGCCAGTACGGACAAGCCGACCGCTTCGCCGCCTTCCTCGACCACGAACTCGCCCCTGACCCTTGCCGCCAAATACCCCGTCAACCCCAAAGAACAAGCCCTGTTCGGACACTCCTTCGGCGCATTGTTCGGACTCTATTCCTCTTCACCGCCCCTGACCGCTTCAAAACACAACCTGCTCGCCTCTCCGTCTGCTGGCACAACCGCCGCGTCCTCGACTTCCTACCGTCCGCCCTTCCCGCCGACACCGCCGTCCGCATCAGCGTCGGCGAACACGAAGGCCGCAGCAACCGCCCCTGAACAAATCGGCAGGGAAATGGTCGCCCAGCCAAACTGCTTGCCGCACCCTCCAACACCTCGGCGCGACGCAAAATTCACCCTCTACCCCTAACGCCAACCACGGCAACACCCCCTTCTACGCCCTCCCTCGACCACATCGAATACCTCCGCCAAGCATGGCAGAAGAAATAAACCGGCAGAAACGACAAGCCGTATTCCAAACAAAGAGAAATACGGCTTGAGTGGTGGCGGTTGGGGATTTTCAGACGACCTTGGATTCAATTTTTATGCAATCAACGCAGGTTTTATTCAATTAAATTGGAAACCAACTCGTAGCGTGGGCTGCGCCCACGAAATCCGCTATCTAAAAATCCAATCAGACAACAGCCAAATGGGCATCCATTTTGGCTTTCATCTCGTGGGCAAAGCCCACGCTACTCGTTGTGGCAACGACAACCTGTCCCTTCCCCCGTCTGGCGGGGGAAGGTTAGGATGGGGGTGGCTTTATGGGTCTAGGTCAAATAAATCTGTACAACCCGTAGAGCCACCCTCTCTCAGTCCTCTCCCCGCCGGACGGGAGAGGGAGCGGGTTACCAGTCGAAACGAGGTCGTCTGAAAACTTTGGGATTTGAGTTTTGGAGAAACTCGTTCACGCTCGTTTTCAGATGACCTCGTTTATTCAATCAATACAGGCTTGGGATAACTCAAGTAGCGTGGGCTTTGTCCACGAAATCTACCACCTGACAATCCAAATCAGACAACAGCCGAATAGGTATCCATTTTGACTTTCATCTCGTGGGCAAAGCCCACGCTACTTGTTGCTGCAACGGCAAACCTGTCCCTTCCCCCGTCTAGCGGGGGAAGGTTAGATGGGGGTGGCTTTGTGGGTTTAGGTCAAACTAAATTCGTACAACCCGTAGAGCCACCCTCTCTCAGCCCTCCCGTCGGACGGGAGAGGGGCAGGTTACAGGGACATAAGGTCGTCTGAAAACTCTGAGAGTTGAGTTTTGAAGAAACTCATTCACTCGTTTTCAGACAACCCTCGTTTATTCAATCAATACAGGTTTGAGATAACTCAAGTAGCGTGGTCTGCGCCCACGAAATCTATCATCCAATAATCAAAAATCAGGCAACAGCCGAATGGGCATCCATTTTTGGCTTTCATCTCGTGGGCAAAGCCCACGCTACTTATAGCTGCAACGGCAACCTATCCCTTCCCCGTCCGGCGGGGGAAGGTTAGATGAGGGGTGACTTTTGCGACTTTAGGGTCAAATTCGTACAACCCATAGAGCCACCCTCTCCCTCAGCCCTCTCCACCGGACGGGAGAGGGGTAGATCTGAGCAAAAATAGGGTCGTCTGAAAACTTTGGGATTTGAGTTTTGGAGAAACTCGCTCACGCTTTTTCAGACGACCTCGTTTATTCAATCAAAACAGACTTGAGATAACTCAGTGCGTGGGCGTGCCCACGAAATCTGCTGTTTAATAATCTGAATCAAACAACAGCCAAATGGGCATCCATTTCGGCTTTTCATCTCGCGGGCAAAGCCCAAGCTACTTGTTGCTGCAACGGCAAACCTGTCCCTTCCCCGTCCGGCGGGGAAGGTTAGGATGAGGGGTGGCTTTGTGGTTTAGGTCAAATAAATTCATGCAAACCGTAGAGCACTCTTCTCTGCCCCTCTCCCGCCGGACGGAAGAGAGGCAGGTTGCAGGTAAAAATAAGGTCGTCTGAAAACTCTGAGGTTGAGTTTTAGAGAAACTCGTTCACTCCCGTTTTCAGACGACCTCGTTTATTCAATCAATACAGGCTTGGGATAACTCAAGTAGCGTGGGCTTTGCCCACGAAATCTGCTATCTAAAAATCCAAATCAGACAACAACCGAATGGGTATCCATTTCGAGCATTTTATCTCGTGGGCAAAAGCCCACGCTACGGATTACTACTCATTGCAGCAACGACAACTATCCCTTTCCCCGTCCGGCGGGGAAGGTTAGGATAGGGGTGGCTTTGCAAACTTTAGGTCAAATCAAATTTGTACAACCCGTAGAGCCACCCTCTCCCCAGCCCTCTCCCCGCCGGACGGGAGAGGGGCAGGTTACAGGTAAAAAAATAAGGTCGTCTGAAAAACTTTGAGATTTGAGTTTTGGAGAAACTCGTTCACTCCCGTTTTCAGACGACCTCGTTTTTCAATCAATACAGGCTTGGGACTCAAGTAGCGTGGGCTTTGCAAAAAGCCCTTCCTGTCATCGACAATCCGGATTTATTCTGTCTGAATCTTTTTCTAAAAATCTTAGTGATTAACCATCCCAGTAAAAACCACCAAATTGCATTCAGAAAGATAAATACCCAATTGGCTAACGGGCCATTTTACATAATTGGAAACGAATAAAGACAAAATGGAAAAGGGAAAGGCTAAGACGAAGAGAAGAAAACCTCCCCAGCTCCCTCTGTACTATCACCCAAAATAACCATTGATGCGATTAGATAGATTAATGCCAGCCAGATACCTAATTTATTTTTAAAGAAAGACATATATCACTTCCTCTTGTTTTCTATAAGTATAAAGCATAAATCAAAACATTCACCAAATCGGGCGCAGCGTTCCATATGGGTGGACGCTTCCGCGACATCTCGGTAAAGGGCTGCAATCGGTTTATGTTCAGGAAAAGCGATATCTGTCCGACGGCAGGCTGCGCATTACCCGCAAACCCCTGATTAACGGCAAACGGAAACCTCAGGAACCACTAATCGACAAGCTCGGAAGAGACCCAATCCGTAGCGTGGCTTTGCCCGCGAACCTGCTGTCCGACAATCCGAATCAGGCGGTTGTCTTTATCTTCATTCCGTGGCGGAGACCACGCTACGGGTCGTCTGAAAACCAGTTTTCAATTTTCAGACGACCTTTTTGCAACGTCCACCTTGCCCGTGTTCAAACTGTCCTAACGCTCGATGCCGCCGCACAACCGTTCGACGATTTCCGCCGCGCTGCCGGGGCGGCACAATCCTGCGTTTTGCCCTGCCCAAAATGGAGAAAAGTCGTAGCAGCCTTGTTTTTCGGCGGCGGCTTTCAATGCGCCGGCGGCTGCGCCTGCCAAGGGAACGGGAGCGCTGCGTCATTCATCGGACCGGCTTCGCGTATGAAGCGGTTGTAAAGTCCGCGCGCCGCGCCGCCGCTGAACAAGTTGGTCACCACGGTATCTTCGGGACGGGCGGTTTGGATGGCGGCGCGGTGGGCGGGTTTGGTCAGGGCTTCGTCTGCGAGCAGGAAGGCGGTTCCGACCTGTACTGCGGACGCGCCCAATTCCAACGCGGCGCGGACGGCGGCGGCATCGGAAACGCCGCCTGCGGCTATGACGAGCGGGCGCACGGCCTTGCGGACGGCGGGCAACAGGGCGAACAAGCCGCTGGCTGTCGGGATTGCGGTTTAAAAACCATCCCCGATGACCGCCCGCCTCCCACGCTCGGGCAATCACGACATCCGCGCCGTTTTGTTCCAGCCAGACGGCTTCTTCGACCGTCGTCGCGCTGCTCCACACTTCCGCGCCCGTCGCTTTGACGCGCTGCAAGTATTCGGGCGCGGGCAAGCCGAAGTGGAAGCTGACCACAGGCGGGCGGTAACGTTCCACACATGCCAACGCATCGGCATCAAACGGCTGCCGTCCGCCGCCGCTGGGAATGTCGTTTTTCCGTCAGCCCGTAAGCCTCGAAATACGGACGCAACACAGCAAAACCATGCCTCGTATTGCGCGCGTTCGTCGAGACGGCGTGCGGTGGGCAAAAAGTTGAGGTTGTACGGACGGCCGCCGCCTTCCTGCTTCATCCGTGCCAACGCTTTTTCCAAACCCGCGGCGTCATACATCGCCCCGCCAACGAACCCAAAAGCGCCGGTTTTGCCGACAGCCAAAGTCAGCTCTGTGTCATGTGCAAACGCCATCGGTGCTTGAATCAGCGGATAGCGCAGTGAGGATAAAATGCGGCTCATGTCTGTTTCTCCTTGTAATCTGTTTGGTCAGCCGGCTTGAAATTTCTTCAGTTTAAATACGCGGACTGACCATGTGGAACATGGCTGAATTTTGCCACAAAAAATAGTCGGACATGACTGCAAGGTCGTCTGAAAACAAATCTTAGCGTTTTGTGTCAAGCGGGTGTTTGCGAAACCGAGCATATTGGAAAACCACCCCTCCCATGCAATCCGATATATAGTGGATTAACTTTAAACCAGTACGGCGTTGCCTCGCCTTGTCGTACTATCTGTACTGTCTGCGGCTTCGTCGCCTTGTCCTGATTTAAATTTAATCCACTATAGAAAAAGGTCGTCTGAAAACCCTGTTTCGGGTTTTCAGACGACCTTTGCCTTGCTTTCAAACAGGCTTTAGATCAGGATTACCATTGGTAGCCGACACCTGCGGTCGCGCCGTAGTGGCCGCGCGAGTTGCCGGTAGCGGTACCTTTGATGATCCAGTTGCCGCCGTCGGAGATGCTGGAGAAGCCGACTGCGTAGCCGCTTTCACCGCGGTAAACGCCGCCTGCAACCGCCATCATGCTCTTACCGGGCGGGTAGGCTTGCGGCAGGCCTGCCACCGCCATGGCTGCTGCGGTACCAGCTTTAGAGTCGCTTTCCACATTGTCGATACGTTGGTTGATTTGGTTGCCCATGTTCACCACGTAATTGCCGATGTTGGTCACGTTTTGGTTAATCGCCTGATTGGTGTAATACAACTGGCTGCCGTTGATCGCATCGGTCGAATCCGCCGATACCACGCCTGCCGCCACACCTTGTACCTGACGGGTCTCGTCCGTACCGTTGCCGACGGTGACGACACCGGCGACTTTGTTCGCGGCGGCAGCCGAACCTGCTTTGCCTGCCACGGCTTTGTCGTTCAGGCCGCCGTAAGTGTAGGCTTCGCCTTTGGCCGCATCAGCCGTATGGATGCCTTGGGTTTGGGCGCGGTCGCCAAGGTAGACGGAGTCGTTGACCGTGGCTTTGATGTTGCTGCCCAGTGCGTAGGCGTTGTCGGCGGATACGTTGTTGTTGTTACCGATGGAGTAAGAACTGTTGCCGCTTACTACGGTCGGGTCACCGATGGCGCGGAGTTTTTGCCGCTGACGATGTTGCCGGTACCGATGGCGATGGTGTTCTCGGCGTTGGCTTTGGCACCTTTACCGATGGCGATGGCGTTGGTGCCTTTGGAGGCGGCTGGAAGCCGACCGCCGTGGCGTATGCGCCGCTCGCGCTGGAGTCTTCGCTGTTGCGTGCCTGTACGTCGGGGTTCACTTCGCCGTCGTTGGTATGGAAGAACTTGATACCTTGTTCGTTCATACGGCCTACGGCTTCGATGACGTTGTTGGTCACGTACATGCCTTGGTCTTCGACGTTGTAGGTCACGAGGCTGTAACCGTTGGACTGGGCAATCTTGGTCTCGTTCGTAACGTTGGTCACGTTCGGATTGTTGCTGTTGTCCACCAGGGTAATGTTTTTTGATATTACCCAAGCCTGCTTTGCCGTCTGCTTCGACTGACGGCGGTGCAGTGTTGACGTTGCCGCCGTTGCTGCCGATCAGTTCGTAAACCTGGTGCAGTTGTCCGCCGTTGACGGCATCGGTGCTGCCTGCGGCGACGGTGCCTGCGGCGACGCCGGTCACTTTGTTACCGCCTGCGTTGATACCCTCGGCAGTGATGTTGACATCGCCTGCTTTCAGACCGTCTTTGCCCAGTGCCACTTTGTCGCCGACGTTGACGCCGTTGTTGTTCACGACAGTATCACCTGCTTTGACGCTGTCTACTTTCAGGTCTTTGTTGAGGCCGACCTGAATGCCGTTCGCGCCTGCGGTGGTGGTGATGTTGGCATCGCCTTTAACGGCGACGGTATCGCCCAGTTTGTTGGCAACGGTCGTACCGCTGTCGCCTGCGAAGCTGATGCCTTTGTTGTCTACCGCGTCTTTCGCCGCGACGCCTTTGGCGATGTCGGCTTTGACGGCTTTAGACAGGTCAACGGCGTAGTCGGTTACGTTATTGGCGTCTTTGTTGCCTTTGGTCACGACGATGTTGTCGGAACCTGCGGAGACGCTCGCGCCGTCTGCGTTAACAGTGTAAACGGTTTGACCGTTCTTACCTTGTTTGCCGGTAACGCTTGCAATGTTGGTACCGGCTTCGACTTCGGTCTTGGCGGCGGCAGTCAGACGGTTCAGCTGTCCGACGTTGGCGGCATCGGTGTCTTTCACACCGGCGGCAACGTTGCTGATGGCTTTGTTGCCTGCGTTGATACCGTCAGCGGTGATGTTGACATCGCCTGCTTTCAGACCGTCTTTACCCAGAGCCACTTTGTCGCCGACTTTGACGCCGTCGTTGTTCACAACGGTATCGCCTGCGGTGAAGCTGTCGGCTTTGAGGTTGGGTGCGGTCGCCACTTTGTAAGTGGTGCTGCCGTCGGCATTTTGCTCGGGGGTGACGACGATGTTGTCGTTGCCGCTGTCCACTTTGGACGTGGCTTTCGCTGCGGCTGCTTTGAGCTGTGCAACGTTTACTGCGTCGGTGTCGGCTTCGCCTGCAGCGATGTCGGACACTTTGTTACCACCGTTGTTCAGACCGTCTTTGGTCAGGCTGACAGGTTTGCCTGCCTTGCCGTTGCCCACAGTCAGTCCGTTGTCGGTCAGAACGCTGTCGCCTACGGTCACTTTGTCGAAGGAGACGTCGTCTGAAGTCGCTACGGTGATGTGTTTACCGTTGCGGCTGACTTTGACGTTTTTGCCTTCTTTGAAGGTCACGGTGTCGCCTGCGCCGATTTTTCAGACGAGGTTTCGTCGTTGGCGTTCAGGTTCCAGCCTTTGTCGGCAGTTTCTTTGACTGCGACAATGGCGTCGTGGACGTTGTCTTTGCCGGTGCCGCCGATGTCGGTGGTGGTGACGTTGCCTTTGTTGTTGGCTGCGTTACCTCCGAGCAGGTTCGCCAGGTTGGCTTGGGCTGCGTTCAACTGCTCTTTCGCTTGCGGCTTGGCCTTTTAGTGGCAAAGTCCGCACCGCCCAGGGTGGTGTTGCTCAGACCGGAAATCAGACCGGCGGTACCGTCGATCACGAGCGGTTTGTTGCCGTTGCCTGCTTTGCCGACGGTAATCTTGTCGGCCAGCGATAAGCCGATGCCGTTTTCGTCGGCGCGGGTCAGGATGTTGCCGTCGCTTTGACGCTCAGGCTGTCACCCAGTTTCTTCGCACCGGGTCGTGCCGTTGTCGGCGGCAAAGGTCAGGCCTTTGTTGTCCACCGCGTCTTTTCGCCGCGACGCCTTTTGGCGATGTCGGCATTTTGGCTTCGTCGGTCAGATCCAAAGCGTAGTCGGTAACACCGTCGGCGTCTTTTCGCACCTTCGCTGACTTTAACCGCCCCGTTAGCCGCTTGGCTGAGGGGTGGTCTTGTCGGCGTTAACCGTGTACTCGGTGTTGTTGCCGTCCACTTTTTCGCTGACGGTCACGTTCTTACCGGCGACGACGGTGGTGGTTTTTCAGTGGCGGCGAGTTGTTCGTTCAACTGGGCGACGTTGACGGCGTCGGTGGCTTTTACGCCTTTGGCGACGTTGCTGATGGCTTTGTTGCCTGCGTTGATGCCGTCAGCAGTGATGTTCACATCGCCCTGCTTTCAGACCGTCTTTGCCCAGAGCCACTTTATCACCAACTTTAACGCCGCTGTTGTTCACAACAGTCTCGCCCGCAGTCAGGCTGTCAGCCTTCAGGGTCTTTAGCGGTAGAAACTTTGTAAAACGTTAGAACCGCCTGTTTTGTCGGTTTCAACGACGATGTTGTCGTCGCCGCTTTCCACACGACCTGAATTGGCTTTCAACTGGGCAACGTTCACTGCGTCGGTGTCTGCCTCGCCTGCGGCGACGTTGGAGATTTTATTGCCGCCGTTGTCCAAACCGTCTTTGGTCAGGCTGACAGGATTACCTGCTTTGCCGTTGCCCTACAGTCAACCCGTTGTCGGTCAGAACGCTGTCACCTACGGTCACTTTGTTGAAGGATACGTCGTCTGAAGTCGCTACGGTGATGTTCTTACCGTTGCGGCTGACTTTGACGTTTTTACCTTCTTTGAAGGTTACGGTGTCGCCTGCGCCGATTTTTCAGACGAGGTTTCGTCGTTGGCGTTCAGGTTCCAGCCTTTTTCGGCAGTTTCTTTGACTGCGGCAATCGCGTCGTGGACGTTAGTTTTGCCTGTACCGCCGATGTCGGTGAAGTTGACGTTGCCGTTGTTGTTGGCTGCGTTACCGCCGAGATTTTTCGCCAGATTGACTTGGGTAGCGTTCAACTGCTCTTCAGTCGCTGCTTGACCTTTGGTAGCGAAGTCCGCACCGCCAAGGCTTTGTTGCTCAGACCGCTGACAGTACCGTTTACGCCGTCGATGCTGACAGGTTTGCCACTGTCTTGTCCGATTTTGACGGTATCGGCAAGTTTCAGTTGTACGCCGCCTTCAACGGTTTCGCTGGTAATGTTGCTGTCGCCTTTGATGTTGACAGCGTCGCCCAATGCGTATTTGTTGCTGCCGCTCGTACCACCGATATTGATGCCTTTGGCGATATTTTTCGGCATTGGTGTCGGCTTTTCTGATCAACTTTGTACAGTTGCGCTCCGTTAACAGCATCGGTACTGTCAGCCGCAAGCGTACCTTCGGCAACCTTAGTAATCTTGTTGCCGCCGTTGTTCAGACCGTCTTTGGTCAGGCTGACGGCTTCTTTGCCGCTGCTGGCACCGGGTCAGGGTGATGCCGTTTGCTGTGGTTTCGGCAATATTGCCGTCTTTGTCAGCCAAGGAAACATTGCCGCCGTTGATGGTGGTCACGTTGCCGTCGGTTTCAAATTGTGCGCTGTTCAAACCTTGCAAATCTTTGGCAAGTTTGACGTTGAGCGTACCGTTAAGGTCGTCTGAAACCACGCCGATGTTGTTGTCGGACAGTTTCGCCGCATCCGCACCGCCTTTGACGAAAACTTGGTTGCCGAGTTTGCGCTCGAAATTCTTGTCTGCGTTGTCGCCGCCGAAAGTCAGGCCTTTTTGCAGCTCGGTACCGATGTTGTCCAACGCGCCTTGTACGGTGTTGACAGGTGCGGCCTGCGTACCGTCGGTTTTTGGTTACGACCAGATTCGGTACTTCAACCGTGCCGGTAGTCGGATTGACGGTTGCGCCCAATGCGGTTGCCAACGGGTGAGCTGGCTGACGTTGACGGCGTCGGTATTGTTCACACCGGCAGCGATGTCGGTTGCTTTCTTACCGCCGTTAGACAGACCTTCGGTCGTCAGTTTGACAGGGTTTGCCGCTGTACCGACGGTCACGCCGTCTGCAGAAACGGTGGTTTTGCCGCCCTGCTGCGTCGATGAATTCAGACGAGGTCAGACCTTTTCAGCTCTTTTCGCCAGTTTGACGTTGAGTGTGCCGGTAGTGTCGTCTGAAACTACGCCGATGTTGTTAGCGGACAGTTTAGCTTCATCTGCCTCACCGCCTTTAACGGTAGACAGTGCTGCCAATTGGCGGGTTGAAGGCGTACCGCTGTCGCCCTGCAAAAGTCAAAGGCGCACGAACGGCATTGCTCAAGGCAGTCAATGCATCGCCGACATTGTTGTCATCAGCTACGCCTGAAGTTGCCGGGCGTGCGGAATACAGAGTGATTTCGGCGCGGCGATTTCGCCTGTCGCGTTGTTGACGGAAGTACCCAAAGCTTGGGCAACTTTGTCCAGTTGGGATACGTTTACCGCATCATTTTGTCCCTTACCCGCAGCAACGTTGCCGACTTGAGTCGGAACGGTAGTTTGCGGATCGGTCGGGTTCAGCGCGGCAATGGTTACTGCGCCGTTATATGGCGTACTTGTATCGTCAGCGTAAACAAAGGAAACCTGTTTTGCGCCTGAACCGTCAACCGTTACGTTGCGCTTCAGGATTCTGCCATCTGCGGAAACGTAAGCAAACGGCGCTTCGTTGGTAACCGCCGTCCGGGGTAGTAACGTGAACGTTATTGATGGCATCGGTCAACTGAGCTCAGGTTAACCGCATCGGTCGGTTGGTCGCCCTTGCTCAGATTGGTAATCTTGGTGTTGGACATATCCAGCCCGTCTTTAGCGGTAATTTTGCCGGCAAACTCAGGCGCATCGGCAGTATTGATGCTGACGGTGGACTCGTTTTGTTCAGCACAATGTTTTTACCCGCTTCCAACGTGATGGTCGAACCATTGGTAATTTCTTTCAACGAGTGGTTGTAGGCTTCGCCGTTGGTGCCGTTGGTTTTAGCCGTATTCAACTTGAACGACTTGTCAGAGGCGTTGTTGATGGCGGAAATCGCGCCGTCGATGGTGGACGCACCTCGTACCGCCGATGTTGGACATCGTGATGGTGCCGTTATTCGCAATGGCTGCGTTTCCACCCAATACGCCGACTGCGGTCGTACCGATGTTGTTCATGACGTTTTGAGTCGCATAAAGCTGGCTGCCGTTTACTGCGTCGGTGCTGCTGTCGCTGATGCGGCCTGCGGCGACGTTGGTAATCGTACGCTCTTTGCCTGCCGTGCCGATGCTGAGTGTGGACTCAGGGGCGTTGCCTGCAAAGTTGCCGAAAGTCAGACCACCAACGGTGGCAGAGGTCGTCTGAACGGCTGCTTCAGTCGCGGAATTGGCACGCAATGCGATAGAACCTGCATGAGCGGCATTGGCGTTTTTACCGAAAGCGATGGCATTGCCGACAGAGGCTTTTGCCGCATCACCGAAAGCAAAGGTGTCGCCTGCGGTGGCTTTTGGCATTTTTACCGAAGGCTACGGCACGGTTTTTGCGTGGCTTGGGCGTTGTAGCCGATGGCGATGGTGTCGTCTTTGCGCGTCTGCTTCGTTACCCAATGCCAAAGCATTGTTGGAAGTGGCTTTGCTGTTGCGACCTGCCGCGACAGTGCGGAAGCGGTTGCGCGGGTATTGAAGCTCAACGCGGTCGCACCTGCCGCCGTGGACTGGCTGTATGCGCCGATTGCGGTGGCGGAATCTTGGTTGGCGATTGCGCCGTCACCGACCGCTACGCTGGATTTTGCCCAATGCTTTGGAAGACTGACCGCCTGCGAAGGAGTTTTGACCGTAGGCGTTGGACGCTTGACCGACGGCGGTAGCGTTGGTGTCGCTGGCTTTTGGTGTTCGCACCGATGGCGACGGAGCCTTCACCTTTGTGGTCGCGCCGTTGACGGCGGCGGACGGAGGCGGTATCATCTTCGTTGACGGAGGCGTTTTTACCGATGGCGATAGAGTTGGATTACCGCCTGCGCACCTGTACCGACGGCTACGGCAAAATCGCCCGCTGCCTGCGCGTCCGCACCTGCTGCCAGAGCATCCAACCGGTGTACTCGTCATTGCTGTAATTGCCTCGGGCATTGAGGTCGTCTGAACGCTGTAAAAATGGCTGGAGCTGCCGCCGCCTAATTGGTCGATTTTGTTGTTCATCGCTTCCAAAGCGTCGTGAACATTGGCTTTGCCTGTACCGCCCTAAATTGTTCAGGGTCAGATTGCCTGCATTGTCGATTGCAGCTTCGCCGCCCAAGGCGTTTTTGACGTTGTTACCCAAGTTAAGCAGGTAAGAATTGGTCGCGTAAAGCTGGCTGCCGTTGATGGCGTCGGTGCTGGTTGCACTGATGACACCTGCGGAAACGTTTTGAATTTGACGGGTAAAAGTTGTTGGCAGGGGGTGGTTGCATCGACTTTACCGACGGAAACTCATACCCTGAGAGCTTGTTCCGGCTGCGATATGAGTTTACTATTCAACGTGTAGTCGCCGTTGTGGTGCGCTTCAGTCACGCTACCGCTACCCAATGCAACATCTTTTTCATTAACAGCAACAGAATCGACACCAATGCGACTGCTTTTAATGCCCAATGCGTTGGCAGTCTTACCGATGGCTACGGAGTTGTCACCGCTGGCTTTGGAAAGTGTACCGACGGCAACCGCAGATTCTTTTTCCGCCAATGCGGTTTTACCGATGGCGACGGTATTGTTGAGCTGCCTTTTTGCAGCTTCACCGATGGCGACAGTGGAAGTGACGCTCAGTTTTTGGGCATCCGTACCCATGCCTGCTTCCCTACCGATGGCGACGTTGTTTGCACCGGACACAAATGCGCCGGAACGCAAGCCGAGGGCGATGTTGTCCACGCCGGTAGCGTTGTTGCCCGTACCTTTACCGATGGAGATTTGGCGTTCGTTGGTATAGGCATTGCGACCGCTGTCCGCACCGATATAGACGGTGTCCGCGCCGACTGTGCGTCCTGCGGAAACGGCGGCGTCGTACACGCCCGCGTTCGTACCCACTACGATATTGCCCGTACCTGCCGCTACGGCTTTGTTACCGATGGCGACAGCGTTGTTGGCGGTGGCTTGGCTGTTTTGACCGAGTGAAGTAGAAGTCTCTGTAGTGGCAATGGCCTTTACCGACTGCGATGCTGCTCAAACCGGGTTGCCTGAGTGGCAAAACCGACAGCAATCGCGCCTTTGGCAGAAGCGGTGGTTTGCGGACCGGGCAGCCAAGGCGTTTTCAGCACCTGCATTGCTGTCCACACCGAAGGCTGTCGCGCGCAGACCGTTTGCCTGCTTTTTGCACCATAACCGATAGCAGTTGAGAAATTGCCGGTTGCAGTCGGTCCTTTATCCGCCGCCTGACTGCCGCCAATCGCGATGGAGGAAGCACCTAACGCATTCGCTTTACCACCGATGGCAATGCCGTAAGAGCCCGAACCTAAAGCCGATTCACCCACGGCAATAGCCCGTTGTCCGCAGCAATGGCAGTACTCATAATCGCAAGGCTGGCTGCACCTGATGCATTCGCACCTTGCCAACGGTACTCGCACCACCGATGGCTACGGCGCTCATACCCGAAGTATTGGAATTGAAAACCGATGGAAATACCGTTACCTGCTGCTTCAGTAACAGTGGCGCTGGTACCGATGGCAACAGATGATCTGCCTTGTGCATTTGAAGAATCGCCGATACCGACACTGCCGCTTTTTGGTTTTTCGCCAAGTTACCGATAGCGACGTTTTTGGTTTCCATACCGTTTGCGCCATTACCGATGTAAAATGGACTGGGTACTGTCACTGCCACTGCCTGCATTGGTACCGATGGCGATCACGTTATCGCTGTTCGTGCTGCTTTGTAACGCATTTTCACCGATAGCGATGTTTCGCCCGTTTGCAGAACTGGAGCCGGGACCCGCACCTTTACCGATAGCAATGTCAGCCTGACCTTTTCGTTGCTGCACCTTGACCGATGGCAATAGTCTGGTTTTTGGCAGCATTGGCGGAAGAACCGATGGCAATAGAGCCGGTTTCGGCAGTGGCTGAATTCGGACCAATGGCAACGTTACTTTCTCCTTGGGTCTGGGTTCCTTGTCCGATGGAGACAGATTTACCTTGTTTTGGAGGTTGTCCGCCGTCTTGAGGAATGAAATCTAACGCAGTCGTCGTATCATCGCCGCAGACCACGTTGTAGCTGGTGGTATCGAAATAGCAGGTGTGGTAATCAGTACCTTCGGCAGCCGCAGTGACGGCTTTGCCATTGGCAAGGGTTTTTACCGTTATTTGCTGCGGCCATGACTTGACCGCTGCGCTAGCAGGTCGGACATGATGGCGGTAAACGCGAAGCGCACGCCTCACGGAGGCAACGATGCCGCCTATGCCTGATGAAGCTGTTTTTCCCATGCGCTTTGGCGAATTTCCGCCACCGCGTTCCACGTCTGTGTGGTTTCGTTCCATACGACACGATAGATTTTATTCATGTTGACTCTCTGATTTAAAAATGTTAAACAAATAAATTTAATATATTATTGAATTTATGTAATAACCTGCTTTCCAAACATCCAATCCAATAACCAAAAATGAAAATATCGTATTTGATACTGATATTTCGATTGCAAAATTTATTCAACGGATATGACGTATATTGTCACTTTCAAACAAATTTCAGGGATTTATCTATACCTCAGATAACAATCTCCAAAAACTGATTTATCGACCTTTTGGCTATTTATCTATCCGCTTATCTTTGATGACTTCTATTTTCTTAACTTTATTTTTGCAATTAAAGTGAAACTTTATCTTTTGTCTGAAAGCAATTTATATGCCAAAAACCCTTTTGCCTGAATTCACTCGTACTAAAAATGATATTTTTAAGTATCCGAATCCAAAAATAGAGAAAAGGGGTCGTCTGAAAACGTTTCAGACGACCTCTGTAAAAACTTATGTTAATTCAATATTAATGAATAACTTTTAAAATACTCATCCTCAGCAGTGTTGGCATGTTAGACGGCATTATTCTGTATAATGCCGCAATGTTTTTGAAACAAGGAATACAAATGCTTACCCCAGAACAAGTCAAATCGCTGATTGAAGGCGTTGCCGCTTGCGAACACGTCGAAGTCGAAGGCGACGGACATCACTTCTTCGCCGTCATCGTCTCTTCCGAGTTTGAAGGCAAAGCCCGCCCTCGCCCGCCACCGCCTGATCAAAGACGGTCTGAAGGCGCAACTGGCCAGCAACGAATTGCACGCGCTGTCGATTTCCGTTGCCGCCACGCCTGCGGAATGGGCGGCAAAGCAGCAATAAGCCGTTAGTTTCAGATAGAAAAAGGTCGTCTGAAACCTGAATCGAGTTTCAGACGACCTTTTTAATTTACACAATGTTGAATTGCCGCTTAGTATAGTGGATTAACTTTAAATCAGGACAAGGCGACGAAGCTGCAGACAGTACAGATAGTACGACAAGGCGAGGCAACGCCGTCACCGGTTTTAAAGTTAATCCACTATAAGCATCAGGAATGCAGGCAGATTCAGTGTTGCTCCTGTCGCCGCTGCTTCGAGTTTTTCGACCATGCCGACGCCGACGCCGCAGATGCCGACGTGTACTGCCACCACCGGCGATACGGGAACGCCGTCATCCAAGCAGATCACCGTCCGCTTGAAGAAGCGTTCTGCAAATATCCGATACCGGGTCGCGTTCGCCCGTATAAAGACCGCCGAGATAAATTGTTCCCCTGTTTTTGCCTTTGCATCAGTTTCAACACTTGGTCGATGATGGCATCAAACATTTTTCGTCATCGGAAGTAGATTCGACCCGCACAACTGATCTTGCGAAAAGCGCAATACGGCGCGCAGCCCCAACCAGTCGCACAACGAAGCACCCAATCTTGCCATCGTCCGCTGCCGACCAAGGATTTGATTGTGGTCAGTCCGAAAATGATGTTGCAACGTTCTTTAATTTTTTTCCAAGTAGGCAACGATTTCAGTCGGATTTTTCCTTCGCGCAACAGGCGGTCTGCTTCCAAAGCAAAAAGCCTTCGGGCATACAGCATGTCCCTGTATCGACAACATGGACTTTCAACTGCGGAACCTGTTCGGCAACTTGACGCACCATATCGGCAGAGTCACTTAATTTGTGACTCAACGTCGTCACGATGGCTTCGTGATAACCTTGACCGACCAAATATTGAAAAGTCCTCAATAAATCTTCAGACGACGGCGGTGTTGTAGAAACATCGCTGTCCAAATGCTCGCGGCGCCAATTGCAATATTCTTCATTGCTGATTTCCAGTCCGTCAGCGAACTCTTGTTGTTCCATAAATACATTCAGATGCAGAATCTGAATCGGGCTGTCCCTGATCGAGTATGCCTGACAAAGAGCCACTGACGTGACAATACCGCGCAACGATATAAGGCACAAGAGCCTGCCATAAACTGCTCCCTTTGTGCATCAAACAATGCAAAAATCTCAAATAAATAAAGGACCATCTAAGCGGTCTATTTTTAATGATAAACGGTATGTAAATTTTTGTCTACATATTAATAGTTTTGAGCATTATTTTGAAACTAAACATTATATTCTAAAATAATAGTTATCATTCATTGCCATATGGTTTTTTATGCCGCCTTTAAACACCTGCGTTTACATATCGTTTTACAATACAGCTACTTCTCAACCAAAAAGACCACCTCATGCCGAAAATCACCCTGATTGCCGCCTGCGCGCCTGACCGCCGCATAGGCATCAACAACACCATGCCTTGGCACTTGCCCGAGGACTTCGCATTTTTCAAATCCCATACCCCTCAACAAACCCGTCGTGATGGGGCGGAAAACTTGGGAATCCCCTACCGCACGCCGCCGCCCGACGCCGCAATATCGTCATCAGCCGTCAGGCAGGTTATACAGCGAAGGCGCGGAAACCGTCGAGCCTTGAAGAAGCGTTGGCATTATGTGCCGCTGCGGAAGAAATCATCATCATGGGCGGCGCACAAATCTATGCCCAAGCCCCTGCCGCGCCGCCAGCGATTTACGGATTACCGAAGTGGCATTGAGCGTACAAGGCGATGCGTTTTTCCCCTGAATTTTCGCCGTCAGAATGGCGCGAAGCAGCCCGCGAAACCCACACTTCTGCCAACGGCACAGGTTACGCATTCGTCCATTACACCCGCATCCGATAACGAAAAACAGGCGGTTTTGCCGTCAAAACCGTCCGCCAGCGATGCGATGAATCATCAAACATAAAGGTCGTCTGAAAACCGGTTTCAGACGACCTTGTGATTCTCAAACAGCCGATATAGCGAATTAAATTAAGCCAACCGTAGCGTGGGCTTCGCCCGCGAATCTGCCGATCAAATCCCGAACCGGACAATCGTCTGCCATTTTCCGCGGGCAAAGCCCACGCTACAATCCGCGACCAGTATCAGCGGCGTGCCGTTGTTCCCCAACCCGCCTACCAAGTCGAATAGGATGTTTGCTCAACACGCATTGGTAAATCTTTCCTTCCGACGTAATCTCCGCGCCCAGCCAGTCCGGTTTTTCAAAGGGCGTATCTTCCGCAGGCAGCTCAAGTTCCGCCACCACCAAAGGCTCGTTGTCGCCGAAAATACTCGTCGATTTCAAAACACAAAACCTTAAACTCCACCCGATAACGGTGTTTTTCCATCTTAAACGGACACATCGTCTCCATCATCTGCTGCGCGTGCGCCAAAGGAATTTCGTATTCAAACTCGCTGCGGCTGACATCCGAAATATAGCCTTTCAAAGTCAGCCAAGCCTTGTCGTCAATAATGCGCACGCGGATGGTGCGCTCTTTTTCCACGCCTGAGCCAGCCTCTGCTGCAACACCTGCGGCGCAGAGGGCTTCGCGCTTCCAATCATCGTTTTTCAACAGGAAACGGCGTTCGATTTCAATAGTCATCTGTTTGATTCCAATATAAAAGAAGGTCGTCTGAAAACAGGTTTTACAGGTTTCGAACACATCTAAAAACGGCTTGAACACCACCATATACAAAGCAACAACCATCATCAATACAGGCACTTCGTTAAACACCCTGTACCACTTGTGCGAATGCGTATTGCGTTTTTCCTCAAAGCCGTGCAGCAGCGCGCCGCAATAAAATTGATAAGCCAAAAGCAGCAGGCCCATCAAAAGCTTTTTACATGCAGCCAGCCTTTGCCCCCACCCAACCCGTAACAAACGGAATCAAAATGCCGCACACCAGCGTCCCTGAATCCCAACGGCGACATAAACTATACAGCCGCCGCGACATCGCCGAGACCGCTCATATTCCACCGCTGCTCCGCCGCTTCGACCTGCGCCAGATTCACAAAAATACGCGGCAGGTAAACAGACCGCAAACCACGAAATCACAAAAACACATGCAAGAGCTTTAAACCACAAAATACATTTTCAGACGACCTCACGCTCGAAAACGCGTATTTTACCCGCCAAACCGCAGCGGTTGTTTTTTATATCAACGACTGTCTGTTTTTACGCCCGAAAAATTGTAAATTACGTCATAATTTCGCACAGTCGATATGCAATAAGATTAAACTTTGTTAAAAATGCGCATGTAATTAAAACTAATAGCCGCCATACCGCGTGGAACAAACACAAAAACGGAAAGAAAAACATGATTAAGCAATTTGAAATCAGCACCAGCGTTCAAAACAACTCGGCGACTACCTCGCCGCCAACCAGACCGACCTCAAAACCGCCATGGCGGACGAAACCCGCAACGGCGAAGTCGCCGCCATCATCCATCGCCGGCCTGCCCATGATGGTTCGCAAAAATCTATTCTCTGAAAAATGAAAAACTTCTTCTGGACGAAAAAGAGCTGATGGTCGAATTCCGTCGCCATGCGCCTTGCCGCCGCCGAAAAGAAAACGCCAAGAAAAACGTTAATCCTTCCGCTCATTGAAGAAAGATAAAAGGTCGTCTGAAAACCAAAATCAAGGTTTTCAGACGACCTTTATCATTGTGAAATCACCATATAATACCGTCCATTAAATTTCCGATACGAGCCAGCCATGTCCGCAACCCAACCCACCATCGCCGCCATCGCTACCGCCCCCGGACGTGGCGGCGTCGGCGTGATCCGTCTTTCCGGCAAAAACCTGCTGCCTTTGGCGCAAAACCCTCAGCGGCGGCAAACGCCCAAGCCGCGCACCGCGCTTTACACCGACTCTTCCGGCGGCGACGGGCAGCCGATAGACAACGGCATCCCTGTTTACTTCGCCGCCCCCGCCAGCTTTACCGGCGAAGACGTGATTGAATTGCAGGGACACGGCGGCCCTGTCTTGATGGACATGCTGCTCTCGCGCTGCCTCGAACTGGGCGCGCGTATGGCGGAGCCGGGCGAATTTACCAAACGCGCCTTCCTCAACAACAAACTCGACCTTGCCCAAGCCGAAAGCGTCGCCGATCTCATCGACGCATCCAGCAAGTCCGCCGCCCGCATGGCATTGCGTTCGCTCAAAGGCGCGTTTTCACAACACATACACGAGCTGGTGGACGACCTTATCACCCTGCGGATGCTGGTCGAAGCCACGCTGGACTTCCCCGAAGAAGATATTGACTTTCTCGAAGCCGCCGACGCGCGCGGCAAGCTCCAAGCCCTGCAAGATCGTCTGAAAACCGTCCTTGCCAGCGCGGAACAAGGCGCGATTTTTGCGCGAAGGCATGAACGTCGTCCTCGTCGGCGCACCCAACGTCGGCAAATCCAGCCTGCTCAACGCCTTGGCGGGCGACGACATCGCCATCGTAACCGACATCGCCGGCACCACCCGCGACACCGTGCGCGAACAAATCACCTCGACGGCGTGCCCGTCCACATCATTGACACCGCCGGCCTGCGCGAAACCGACGACGTGGTCGAACAAATCGGCATCGAGCGCAGCCGCAAAGCCGTCTCCGAAGCCGATGTCGCCCTGATTCTGATTGACCCGCGCGAAGGCGTGAAACGCCAAAACCCAAGCCATTTTTGAACAGCCTGCCCGAAGGTTTGAAAAATCGAACCACAACAAAAGCCGACCTGACCGGCGAACCCGTCGCCGTCCGTTCAGACGGCCTCGCGCAAACCGGCGCGGACACCGTCATCAGCCTGTCCGCCAAAACCGGCGCGGGTCTCGATTTTGCTTAACACGCGCGCTGTTGCAGGAAATCGGCTGGCAGGGCGAAAGCGAAAGCCTGTTCCTCGCCCGCAGCCGCCACTCAACGCTCCTGCACGAAGCCGAAGCCGAGCTGGAAAACGCCGCCCTCTGCAACAACAACCAAATCGAGCTTTTCGCCGAACACCTGCGCCTCGCCCAAAACGCGTGCAGCGAAATCACCGGCGAATTCACCGCCGACGATTTGCTGGGCGTGATTTTTCGCGCTTCTGCATCGGCAACAAGATTAAACCTTATCTCATACAGCGAAAGGTCGTCTGAAAACCAAGATTCAGGTTTCAGACGACCTTGCCGTTTGAAAGCATCGGTTCTTGATAAAATCCACGGATTGCTCACAACTTATCCACAATCTGAACTTCATCCCAATTCAATCAAACCAAATCTAATTCATTGAAAAATATCAATATATAGTGCGTCGTCTGAAAATTTTCAGACGACCTTTTAAATTGTTCACAAAATTATCAACAGGACTAGGGTTATCGGCATCAAAACCAGATTTCTGCGGATTGCCCGCGACGAAGCGGTTGATGTTGTCCACAAGGATGTCAAACAGACGGTTGGCGGCCTCTTGGCTTGCCCATGCAATGTGTGGCGTGACAATGAGGTTGGGCAGTCGAGCTTTCAGCAGAGGGTTGCCGTCGCGCGGCGGCTCTGTGTTAACACGTCAAAACCTGCCCCGCCGATTTGGCCGTATTTCAACGCCGCAACCAAAGCGGCTTCATCAACCGCCGCCGCGCCCGCAGTTGATGAGGATGGCGCCGGGCTTCATCTGTTGCAACTCGGCTTCGCCTATCATGTTTGCCGTTTGCGGCGTGAGCGGGACAATGCAGCGACAGCGCGTCGGCAGTGCGGATGGCTTCGTCACGGAAACGTAGCCGTCGCGGACGCTCGGGCGTGTTTGTGTTCGACAAACACGACCTTCATTTTCGAACGCCTGTGCATAAGTTGCCAGCGTCTGTCCGATGTTGCCGCGACCGAAAATCGCCAGCGTTTTACCGTTTAAATCGCGCATCGGTGCGCCGAGGTGACAGAAAAACGGCGAGTTTTTCCCACAAGCCTGCTGCAACGTCTCGCTGATAGGCAGGCAGGTTGCGCATCAGGGTAATCATCATCATAAACGCGTGTTCCGCCACGGATTCATTGCCGTAAGCGCGGATGTTGCACACGCTCACGCCCGCTTGCTTAGCGGCAGCAAGGTCAACATTGTTGACGCCCGTCGCGGCTAGCGCAATCAGCTTTGAGCTGCGGGTTGGCGGCGATGTGCTCGGCGGAAATCACGACTTTGTTGGTAATGATGATGTCCGCGCCCCGTATGCGCTCGGCGGTCTGATGCGCCTCAGTCGAACCATAGCTGCTTAAAGTATGCGGAAAATCAAAGTCAAAACGGACGGTCGGCAAGCGTGTCGCGGTCGAGAACGGCAATGCACAGTGGATTCATATTTCACCTATCAAAAATAAAAATAATGATTTAAATAAACTAATTTTTGAATAAAATATTCAAAATATACGGCGAAGTTGAGAATAGTTATTATCCGAACCATACAGACATCACCATATCAGGAAACCATCATGATTAAAACCATGACTTTTGCCATTTTACATTTCGCTACCGCGTTTGGCGTTGCCTATATTTTGACCGGCAGCATCGGCATCTCAAGCGCAGTCGCGCTGGTCGAACCGCTTGCCAACACCGTCGTTTTCTATTTCCACGAACAGGCATGGCGACGCTACGAAAAAAATATAGTGGATTAACTTTAAACCAGTACGGCGTTACCTCGCCTTAGCTCAAAGAGAACGATTCTCTAAGGTGCTGAAGCACCAAGTGAATCGGTTCCGTACTATCTGTACTGTCTGCGGCTTCGTCGCCTTGTCCTGATTTAAATTTAATCCACTGTAAAACCGTGAAACAAGAATGGGCGACGCCGCTGCACCATTGTGGATAAGTTTTGACCGGAGGTCGTCTGAAAACGGGTTAGGTATATTGTTTCTTATTGGTAAATATTCTTTTCAACAAAAATAGATATTTATCAATCAAAAAGAAATCAATAAAATGCTTTCCATCGCTTGAATGCCTACGCAGTTCATTTTTATATTCAACATCATAAGGAAAGTATCATGAAAAGCACTCTTCGCCTCCCTCATCGCCGTTGCCGCCGCCGCATCTTTCGCCGACAGCCGCATTCCTGAATGGAACCATGCCAACGACTCCGGTCCCATTCCGGCTTAACCCAAGTCGAATATCACGATGCGCACGATATGCGTAAGGATGATGACCGCGTGAAATTCACCGCACCCTGCCACAGGCGTGCGCGAAATTACCGACATCGGCTACAACGACACCTATGCCCGCTCGTTGCAAAAACGGCTCAAATTGATTGCCCATCGTTGAAGTTGAAGGTCGTCTGAAAACGTACCCATCCGTTTTCAGACGACCTTTGCTTTATCGGAAACGGCAGCTATGATACCCTTTTCAGCGCGGAATATCGAAGAGTCGATATTGTTAACTGATTGAAAACGCTATGAAAGGATAAAACATGAGCGGTTTGATTATTGAAGATTTGCAGGAAGGCCACGGCAAAGAGGCCGTGAAAGGCAAGGAAATTACCGTGCATTACACCGGTTGGCTGGAAGACGGTACCAAATTCGACTCCAGCCTCGACCGCCGTCAACCGCTGACCATCACGCTGGGCGTCGGCCAAGTGATTAAAGGTTGGGACGAAGGCTTTCGGCGGCATGAAAGAAGGTGGCAAACGCAAGCTGACCATTCCCTGCCGAAATGGGCTACGGCGCACGCGGTGCCGGGAGGCGTGATTCCGCCGAACGCGACATTGGTGTTTGAAGTAGAGCTGTTGAAAGTTTATGAATAATGCCTGACGGCATTGGGATGGATTTTCTGCATTGAATTGAGCAAAGCGTCGTCTGAAAACCGAATGTTGAGGTTTTCAGACGACCTTTTGTTTAATTCAAGCAGGTTGGGACAAACCAAATTGGTAGCGTGGGCTTTGCCCACGAAACCTATAGTGGATTAACCATCCATGTCAGACAATAATCTCATTTGCTTTTCATCTCGTGGGCAAAGCCCACGCTACTCGTTGCGGCAACAGCAACCTGTTCCTTCCCCGTCTGGCGGGGGAAAGTTAGGATGGGGGTGGTTTTGTGGGTTTAGGGTAAAAGCAAATTGTACAGCCCTAAGAGCCACCTCTCTCCAGCCCTCTCCCTCCGGACGGGAGAGGGAGTAGGTTTCAGGTTGAAACAAGGTCGTCTGGAAAAATTTTGAGATTCGGGTTTTGAGAAACCCGTCTACACCCGTTTTCAGACGACCTTATTTATTCAATCAACACGGGATTGGAATAACTCAGGTAGCGTGGGCTTTGCCCGCGAAATCCTACAGTCTGATAACCTGAATCGGGAAACCGTGCATGATGAGTTTATCTCGTGGGCAAAGCCCACGCTACTCGTTGCGGCAATAGCACCTGTTCCTTCCCCGTCCGGCGGGGGAAGGTTAGGATAAGGGGTGGTTTTGTGGGTTTAGGTAAAAGCAAATTCGTACAGCCTAAGAGCCACCCTCTCCTCAGCCCTCCCGCCGGACGGGAGAGGGGTAGATGTAGTTGAAGCGAGGTCGTCTGAAAACCTTGAGATCTCGAGTTTTTAGAGAGACCCGCTCTCACACGGTTTTCAGACGACCTTTTTCCCATCCCGTACCTGCAAGCGCCTTTCCACCTGTCAAATCCCCGAAAAAGCGTACAATCCCACGTTTATTTTTGAATTCATTATATTTTCAGACGACCTCCGTCAGAGAAAAAGAGGTCGTCTGAAACCAGTAGGCACGTTGACACACATGACCCACATGATTTACCCCAAAACCTACGACGTTATCGTCGTCGGCGGCGGTCACGCAGGCACGGAAGCCGCGCGTTGCCGCACGCAGCTGTGGGCGCGCAGACGCTTTTGCTCACACACAACATCGAAAACGCTCGGACAAATGTCGTGCAACCCCTCCATAGGCGGCATCGGCAAAGGCCATCTTGTACGCGCGAGACTCGACGCGCTCGGCGGCGCGATGGCGTTGGCTACCATAAATCAGGCATCCAGTTTCGCCGTCTGAACGCCAGTAAAAGGCGCGGCAGTGCGTGCCACGCGCGCGCAGGCGGACCGCATTTTGTATAAAGCCGCCATCCGCGAGATGCTGGAAAACCAAGAAAATCTGGAACTTTTCCAGCAGTCGGTTGACGACGTAACGCTTGACGGCGACCGCATTTCAGGCGTAATCACCGCGATGGGCGTGGAGTTTAAAGCCCGCGCCGTCGTGCTGACCGCAGGCACGTTTTTGTCCGCAAAATCCACATTGGTTTGAAAACTACGAAGGCGGCCGCGCGGCGACCCCGCCGCCAAATCGCTGGGCGGACGTTTGCGTGAATTGAACCTGCCGCAAGGCCGTCTGAAAAACCGGCACGCCGCCGCGCATTGATGGGCGCACGATTGATTTCTCCCAACTGACCGAACAGCCCGGCGACACGCCCGTGCCTGCTTTTCTCCGTGCGTGGCAACGCCGAAATGCACCCGCGCCAAGTGTCCTGCTGGATTACGCATACCAATTTGAAAACCCACGACATTATCCGTAGCGGTTTCGACCGCAGCCCCCATGTTCACCGGCAAAATCGAAGGCGTCGGCCCGCGCTATTGTCCGTCTATCGAAGACAAAATCAACCGCTTCGCCGACAAAGACAGCCATCAGATTTTTCCTCGAACCCGAAGGCCTGACGACCAACGAATACTACCCCAACGGTATTTCCACCAGCCTGCCGTCTCGACATCCAAATCGCGCTCGTGCGCAGCATGAAAGGCCTTGAAAACGCCCATATCCTGCGCCCCGCTACGCCATCGAATACGACTACTTCGATCCGCGCAACCTCAAAGCCAGCCTCGAAACCAAAACCATCCAAGGCCCTTCTTCGCCGGACAAATCAACGGCACCACCGCTACGAAGAAGCTGCCGCATGCGCCTGCGTCGCAGGCGCGAATGCCGTGCAATACATCCGCGAACAAGACCCGCTCCTGCTGCGCCGCGAACAAGCCTCATCTCGGCGTATTGGTGGACGACCTCATCACCAAAGGCGTGAACGAACCCTACCGCATGTTCACCAGCCGCGCCGAATACCGCCTGCAACTCAGGGAAGACAACGCCGACATGCGCCTGACCGAAGACGGCCACAAAATCGGCTTGGTATCCGAAGCGCAATGGCGCATGTTCAACGAAAAACGCGAAGCCATCGAGCACGAAATCCAACGTTTTGAAAACAACATGGTACACGCCGCAAAAACTCGCCGAAGACGAACAAATCCGCGTGTTCGGGCAAAAACTCAGCCGCGAAGCCAACCTGCACGACCTCCTGCGCCGCCCGAACCCTCGACTACGCCGCACTGATGACGCTCGAAGGCGCAAGGTCGTCTGAAAACCTGTCTTCCGAAGTCATTGAACAAGTCGAAATCCAAGTCAAATACCAAGGCTATATCGACCGCCAAAACGAAGAAATCGACAGCCGCCGCGACATCGAAAACCTTAAAGCTGCGGACGACATCGATTACAGCAAAGTCAAAGGTTTATCCGCCGAAGTGCAGCAAAACTCAACCAGCACAAACCCGAAACCGTCGGACAGGGCAAGCCGCATTTCGGCGTAACTCCCGCGGCAGTGGCATTGCTGATGGTGCATTTGAAGCGCGGGTTTTAAGGGAGCAAGTAGTCTCACCCGCAAATAGAAAGGTCGTCTGAAACCGAAAATCAGGTTTCAGACTGACCTTTTCTTTAATACCGACACATATTTATGTAGATTAAAAATAGAACGCACCCCTGCCGTCATTCCTGCGCAGCAGGTTGTCAGGTCGGATTCTTGAACCGACATCTTGGACGGCTGTGTAGGATACAAGTATCCGACCTACGGCTTTGCTTTTTGGTATAAACGTGCAAGCAGAAAAATTTCCACAGACCAGATACTCTTATCCGACACAACCAATTGCACTAAAATGCCGGATTCAAGAATCCAGCCTGGGGCAGTTTGTGGAAAAGCAAAATCAAAGGTGCATAAAAAATGAAACAACCCTACCAAATACACTCTGATAAGAAAATGATAGCTTCAGGCTGGTATGAAAATAGAGAAATCATTTTACATTCTCTACCTTCCCATCTGGAGGAATTGCCTGATGATGTCAAAAATTCCTAAAGGGAAATATGGTATTTAACCGTCAGCTATGATGCTTATTATCGTAGTAACGACCGTATTTTTCTGTCTACGGTATTGCATAGTTTTGGAGAAACCACCAATGCCTTGGTCGATTATTCGCTAGATGATGAGGATTTTTAATTTTTATCAAAATCTATTGGTAAAAAGATTAAGAAATTTTGGTTTTGGCAGATAATCGAGAAATTTTGATTGATGAATTGGGCAGGATTTATTTTATCCCCGACTCAGGAGACTTATATTATCTGGGAGGAAAAATTTTTATGAAGGATTATACAATTTGATATTTAGAACGGGAAAATCGTATATATGTAAGCGATAATGGCGAACTCTTTGTTGAATCAGAAGAAGGCATTTCGTTAGAAATATAAATATTAGAGATACGGAATAAAAAGCCGGTCTTAGCCCATACCCCCAACCCAAACTTTCCAACCCATGAAAAAAATAAAAATCTTACTGACTTTCTTTGTTGCAACCCTGCTTATTTTAGGCATTTTGTCCCAACTGTCCGTCTGGTACGACAACCGCACTGCCGAGCCGGCAAAGCGTCTGTTGCAGAGTGAAATGCCTCGCGGCGACAGCGAAGGAGCGGATGCGATGTGGTTGATGCCTACGATATTCCTGATGCCGCCGAACGCCGTCAAATCATGGCAAAGCTGGACAATAAAGTGCCGGAGGACAGACAGCTGCCTGAAAGCCTCCGCCACCGCAAACTGATTTCGGACGATGCCGTAGAAGGGCAAAGGCTCGACTGTATATCTAGAAACAATGATGGAGCTATCATTGCAGACTGCCTGCAAAACGTCCGCGCCCACGCCGATGCCTATCGTGCTGTTGTCGCGCAATATGCCAAACTTTTTGACAATGCCGACCGTTTGTCGCAATACAGCAACTGATGTGCGCGTCCTAAATATTTTTGGATATCCTTCCAAAATACCAATATCTTGTTTACCAGACGACGCCCGCCGCCGTGGACTGGCTGGACGGCAAACCCGAAGCCGCATTTGCCCGAATCCGCCGCAACATCCGTACAGGCAAAACCTACAGCAATCGCGTGGCGGACTCATTCCTGCCCGCGATTGGCGTCACCATGATCCAGAACAATACAAGACTCGCCACCACAATGCTTGCCGAACAACCGCAATGGGCAGGCAAGCTGCCTGAAAACTGCTGCCGCCGCGTTCGAACCGACCGCCGACAACGCAGAAAACTACCGCCGTATCATGCAGTTCGAGTATCACCATATGGATGCCTCATCGCCAATCTTCCGATCCAACTGAGCCAAGAAATGCTGCATGGCTCGTGCCCGTATTGTTCTCGCCTGAGCACTCGCGAACACTTCTGCCAGCAAACAGTTTGCTTTTTGGCTGCAGCCTCCGCACAGCGGGCCTTCGCAAGATCTGCCTGTATGGGCGCCGCAGGATGCCCAAATGCCGCAAACTTTCTGGCAGCAGTACGGCAGCCTTGCCTGTCTGCGTAACGCGCTGGGCTGCCGGTTTATTAACGGAGATTACGGCGGCGACGTTGATCCCTGCGCCCGCCGCTTGTAAGATACGCAAATGCAGCAGCTGCTCGAGGCCGCACTCGCCTTATACAGACCGCCTGAAAAACCAACGTGCCGCCGAGCTGCCGAATGTCCTTGCCCGCTATGGTAGCCCGATCCTGTAAGCTGCACTACGACCCCGAAGCTAAAAGCCATCGTATTTACCCCATATCAACACCAGTGCGGTCTCATCCTCGAATGTTCCGCTGGCATTGCCGCAGGGACAACAGAATGAAATGACGGATAACCGCCGAAGTCGCATCAGTAATGAAAGCACCTGTGAACGTTGAGATAGTGTGATGAACAAAAGGTCGTCTGAAACCGAAAATCAGGTTTCAGACGACCTTTAATACCGACACATATTTATGCGTAGATTAAAAATAGGACGTACCCATGCCATCATTCCCGCGCAGCAGTCGTAGGTCGGATTCTTTGAATCTGACATCTTGACGGTTGTGTCGGATACAAGTATCCGACTCACCGGAAAATGGTATCCGAACGGCTTGATTTGAGTTTTGGTATTTTTGCCCGACGGGGTGAAAAATACAGTTGCTACGGCTTGCTCTCCAAAGAAGCCCAAGCCGTGTACGATGAAGGCCTGAAACTGTGGCAGGCCTTCTACCGGGCCGACATCGAACGCAAAACTGGCGACGAATACCTGCTCGACAAAAAGCGGTGCAGGCTGGTATAAAATCCGCAACGCCCTGAAAAGGCCGCCCGCAAACCGACTTCGCCCCCTTCGAAAACCACCTACGCCGCCCTCGCTGCCAAACCTGGAACCACTGGTGTACGAATACGGCTTTTTGAAAGAATAGGCAGCCTGAAAAGCAGCCTGCACCCCCAAACAAGGAAAACCCCATGATCCCCACACAACACACCGTACTTCATCACCGGGCGGCGCCACCAGCATCGGGCTTTGCGCTGGCAAAAAGTTCCATGCAGCGGGCAACCACGTGATTTTTGGTCGGACGGCGCGAAGACGCGCTACGCCGCCGTGAACAACTTTCAGGAGAACAGCTTTCAGGCAGCCTGCACGATAACGGCGCACGTTGCGGATATGCCGTCGCCGACGTTTCCCTGCCGAAGACCGCGCACGGCTGGCGGCGCAGTTTCCGAAACCAGTATCCTCATCAACAACGCCGGCATCCAGTTCACCAAACGGTTGACGAGCAGACGGACGACGAAATCGTGCAGGAAATCGCCGTCAATCTCACTCGCGCCCGTGCAGCTCACCCGCGCCTTCCTACCCATGCTGGCGGGCAAGCCGCGGCCGCCGTTATCAACGTATCATCGGGCTTGGCGGTGGTGCCCAAGCGAAACCTGCGCCGTTTATCTGTGCTATCAAAGCCGCGCTACACAGCTTTTTCGCAAGTGTTGCGCTGGCAGTTGAAAAACAGCAGTATCCGCGTGTTCGAAATCCTGCCGCCCATGCGTCGCCACGCCCATGTACAAAGGCAAGAGGCACGCGCACCTGAAAATTTCGCCCGACGAATTGGCAGACGAATTTTGGCGTGATTTTGAACACAACCGCTTTGAAAGCATGATTGGCAAAACGAAGTGGCTCTATTGGATTAACCGCCTCTCCGCACGGCTGGGGCAGCGGATTATGCGGAAGGGTTTGTAATCATGAACGCTCCGTCTTCAGATTATCGTGCCGTATTGATTTTTGGTGCTCGCGAAACTGCGCCGCAGCAATGGTTTGCCCGATCCGATGCGTTCGACGGCATCATCCGCCAACGCTTTTTTGCCGTGTGGCAACGCGCCGCACAGGGCGAACTGGCCGACTGGCGCGGCAATATGCAGGGCAGCAGCCGTAGCAACTGTATTTTTTCACCCCGTCGGGCAAAAATACCAAAAACTCAAATCAAGCCATTGGATACCGTTTTCGGTGGTACCATTTTTCGGCAAAATAATCACGCATCCGAGCATTCAATATCGTCAGCAGTTTGCGCATACATGCCGTAACGGCAACCTTATACGGCTTACCCTTAGACAGCAGGCGCCGATAGAAATCCCGAATAAGCGGTTCAAAACGTCGCTACCACGGTAGCCATATACAGTGCCTTACGCACCGCAGACCTTCCGCCGAAACAGTGGCTTTTTGACGTTTGGTTTCCCGCTCTCCCTCGGGTGCGGGGGCAATGCCGACCAAACTCGCTATCCGTTTGTGCGACAGCCGTCCCAATCCCGGGCAGCATCGCCATCAGCGTAGCCGTCGTTGTCGAACCGATGCCTTTGATTTGTTCCGCCACTTTGGCTTTGCCGTCAAAATGCGTGTGGGTGTGGTCGTCGATTTGTTTGTCCACCTCGTCAATCAGACGGTCAAAATGGGCAATCAGTTGTTTGACGCTTTTCGACTTGTGTTTCGTGGAATCTGATGCAGACGGTTTTTCCGGCAGTCCGCATATCCACCAGTTGGTTGCGGCGGTTGACCAATGCTTCCAACACTTCTTCCGCTTCGGTAGGCGGGTGGTAGAGCATGGTTTGCCAACCTTCTTTCTGCGTCATCATCTGTGCGGAAGAAGGCGAGCATTTGGGCATCTTTGGCGTCGGTTTTGGCTCAGCGGCGACTGCGATTGGGCAAACTGATGCGTCTGACGCGGGTTGGCGATGATCACGGCTATGCCTGCGCGGTGGATGGCTTTGGCGGCGGAATTTCGAGAGCGCCGGTGCTTTCCATGACGACGAGGGCGACGTTGTGTTTTTAAGGTATTCGATAGTATGGGCGATACCTTTTGGGGTTGTTGGTCTCGGTTTTGGTTTTAGACAAAGACGAAACGGCGATGACGAAGTTTCGTTTGGCGATGTCGATGCCCGCACAGTCTGTATTGGGTACTCATCATAAACCTGCCTTGCATTCGCTGTGTTGTCTGGCAACTGTCCGTTGTGTCGATGGGTTGCCCGCCGCTCCCTGAGCTACGCAACGGTTGTTTGCCCTTGGTCGGATGCGGGTGGCGGCGGGCGGTTTGTTGCTATGATACGGGTGTTCCGATATACAAGGTCGGATACTTGTATCCGACCTGCAGCTTCTTAAAGCAATACGTAATG
>BNJS01001628.1_pt1 | contig 57118 bp, 76 predicted proteins | sample 8540461 | NCBI WGS metagenome assembly BNJS01 (sample SAMD00202454, study PRJDB9452) | human saliva metagenome | isolation source: human saliva | place: Japan
GGAGAATACGGAGCATGATGGGAGAAAAAATTAGCGTTATTGTTCCAGTCTACAATGTAGAAGCCTATCTGGAGCGATGTGTGAAGTCAATTCTTCAACAGACTTGTACCCATTTTGAGTTAATCTTAATAAATGATGGTTCTTCTGATTCTAGTGGACAAATTTGTGATTATTTAGCAGATCAGTATGAAAATATCAAGGTTTACCATATCGAAAATGCTGGTGTTTCTAATGCTAGAAATGTTGGAATTCAGCTAGCGACAGGTGCTTGGATAACTTTTGTTGATAGCGATGATTTCGTCACCAATGATTACCTAGCTACTTTAGCTAGTGCAGTTGAAGGAGAAGATGTAGGTTTTGTGATTGCTCCTCTACACCATATCAGAAATGGAATAGTGACAGACTTACCCTTGTATTCTGGTAGAAAAGAACTTTGGTCAACAGAAGAAACCATGAAAGAATTACTGATGACTACTAAGACCTCATTCTTTCCAGTCGCAAAACTATTTAAGAGAGACCTGCTGACAGATGAAAAATTTAATACAGACTACCATCTAGCAGAAGATGCCTTATTTTTAACGGAATTGTTACTAAAGACAAGATGTAGTAGTGTATTCATTGATAAACCAATTTATTATTATGATCATCGTGAGGGAAGTGCGACAACATCTGTTAATCGGTATGTATTTGATACGATAGAAGTTTATAAGAACATCATTACTCAAGTATCACAAGTATTTCCCTAATTTAAAGTATGAATTAAAAAATAGAGAATGTTGGTCATATATCACAGTTTACGATAAAATTATCTTTACTTCATCTGAACAGTATCAAAAGGAGAAAGTCGACCTAAGGGCTTGGATTATTCAGCATCGACGCGAAATATGGAAGGATGCTTATTTCACTAGATTTCGTAAGATAGCTGTCCTGTTACTTGTCTTTTCTCCATGGATATATAAAAAAATTCTTGGATTCAGAAACTAATATTATGAGAAGGAGTTGAAAATGAATTTTTCAAAAATGGATGAATACTTTGAAAAATCAAAACTATGGATTGCATATCTCTTTGTTTTCATTTCGATTTTAAGTATGAGTTCACTGGTTTATAAGATAGCAAATCCCCTTTATAAAGGATTGTCAGCGATTGTAGTGCTTTATATTTGCTATACCTTATTGTTTAAGTGGAAAAAAATCACAGTAGATCGTAAATTTCTATCCTTATTTGGACTCTTAGCTGGAAGTCATCTCTTATCAGCTATTTTCAATCGCTCTGGACATTTGATTGGAAATGTGATTGAGATCCTCTTTATGGTAACCTATATTTTATTATTTACCATGTTAGAATCAGGTCAATTAAAGAAATTATTTGATTGGATTGCATACACTATTCAACTTGTTTCTTTTTCTTCTGCGATTTTTGCGTTTGGTTTATTGGTAAGTAGAGTCCTTATCCTATTTAAAATTGGACAGCAATCTTATTACTATGGTGTTATGAATGGACGTCTGTGGGGGATTGTCAATCCAAATGCTAGTGCGATATTTTCATACATTAGCATTGTTTTGGCTATGTATTTGATTCATAAAGGAAGTAAATATTCTGTCTATCTTAAACTGAATAATGTGATTCAATTAGTTTACTTTTGCAACCATGCAAAAGTAGAGGAGCTTTTATTATCTTTAGTGTTAATGATTGGGATTTTTATAGTTTCTTTATTAATAGGGGCAAGCTAGCTAAGCGATTTCTAATCTTTATTGTTTCTGCTTTACTTGTTTCTGCTGCTAACATCGGATTGAGTTATGTAACCTCTATTTACATATCCTCGGGGAAAGCGACTGTATTAGACTTAAATAAAGGACAATCTTATGCAGAAACGGATTCTTCAGTTATAAAAAAACAGGTGAACTTCATCTAATAGAAACAACACCTAGTGGTAGAACTTATATTTGGAAAAAAATGCTATCAAAAAAATGGGAAGTGAGAAACCAATTTTTGGTTATGGTGTACGGAAATGTTCCCAGATTATTACACAAAATATTTCAGTAAATTCGAAATTCAAAATTCTCTTATTGGTGGAAATTTTCATAACATTTTGGTAACGATATTTGTTAGTTCTGGAATTTTTAGGTTTAGTATCCTTTCTACTTCTACTAGGATATATAATTTAAGCGCTTTTTTGACTTATTTGATTGTTTCTAAAAAGAACTCTGAAAAGTTGATTATGATTCTTTTCTTTGGCATCTTGTTCGGTCAATTATTTGAAAGTCAGATTATGTACTCAACTAACTTTATTAATATTATCTTTTGGTTGATTATTGGTTATGGATTAGTTGTTTGCAAACGTGATGAAGGTATTCGTTATCAGGAAGTAACTGATATTAGAGAGATTCAACAGATGGAACTAGGAATCATGGAATACATTCATGAAACTTGTCAGAAAATTGGTGTCAAATATTTCCTAGCTTATGGCAGTCTTATCGGTGCGGTTCGTCATAAAGGTTTTATTCCTTGGGATGATGACATGGATATCTGTATGTTACGAGAAGATTATGAAAAGTTGCAAGACTATCTTATCTGCTAACCCTGATGAACGTTACGAAGTGATGTCTTATAAAAATAATCTCAACTATGTCTATCCCTTCATGAAAGTGCAGGATAATCAAACTTATTTGCTAGAAGAAGATGTTCGCATTGATTCCAATATGGGGATTTATGTAGATATTTTCCCTGTAGATGGTTACGAGGATGATTCAGTTTTTAAAGATAAAATGACGAGACTTATAAAAAAACGTCAATTAAGCTGTTATACATTTAAAGGGATTACCAATACTAAAAGTCTATTAAATTCTTTAATTCGCTATATATCAGTCATTGTCTTCTATTTCACAAATACGAATAAGTATATTAGAGGCATTGATGAACTTGCTAAATCTAGAAAAGTAGATGATTACGAGTTGGTTGACTATCTTATTTATAAAGATATGCATAAACCAGTCTGGAAGCGAGAGTGGTTGGAACAAACTATTATGGGTGTATTCGAAGGTAAGGAATTTATGATTCCAAAAAATTATCATGAAATTCTGACCTCGGACTACGGAGACTACATGCAACTACCACCAGTTGAGCTAAGGTTCTCTCATCATGATTTTCAATTGTGGAAAATTATTAAGGTATCTCAGTGATGTTATTGAAATGAAGAAACCATTGACTCAATGTAAAAAGATTAGGAGTGAATAATAGATGTCAGAGAAAAATTTTGACTCTTGAAGAAATTAAACAAATTGAATTAGATATTTTTAAACTATTTGCATGAATTGTGTGAGGAACATGAAATCAAGTATTTTATTGATTTTGGAACCTTACTAGGAGCTGTACGCCATAAAGGTTTTATTCCTTGGGATGATGATACAGATATTTCCTTGGCGCGTGATGAATTTGAAAAACTGTATAAGGTTTTAAAAAATGAAAATCATCCCTACTATAAATTAATTTCATTCAGAGAAACAAAGGGGTATCCTTACAGTTATATGCGAGTCTATGATGTGAGGACACGTCGAGATGCTAATCTTTTAGATAAGTCAGTTATTCTAGGTACTTGTGTTGACATTTTTCCATATGATGGGTTGTTACAGATGAACGTGATAGAAAAAAGATGAGACTTTATAAACAATTTATTCGACTTTCGTCTCTGAATTTTAAAGGAGTCAAAAAAGATAATGGAGGAGTCAAAAATTTACCACGTTATTTTGCATCTGCAATTTTCAGACTGACTTCTCCACAGAAATGGAATGAAAAATTGGAGAAGTTAGCTTTGCAATATGATGTTGAGCAGGCTACAGATCTTGCATGTACTACCTATGACTCTTACTATCCAAGTGGAATTAAGAAAGAGTGGTTATATGATACAATTGAAATGCCATATGAGAATATTCTTGTGAAGGTTCCTAGAAAATTCCATGAGATTCTGGTTTACGAGTTTGGTGAAGACTATATGACTCCTCCGCCTATTGAAAATCAAAATCCAGGAACTGATAAAAATTACTGGATTGATTAATTTATGAGCAAAGTTGCTTTGATTTGATAATTTCGATAAAATAAATAGCCTACCTATCTACTGGAGTATTCCTTGTTTTTTTAGATAGGTAGGTTAGTTTTTTAATTTCTTTTAATCTTAGCAAGTGCAAGATTGAGTGCATAGTGGAGTGTTTTATCTTTTTGGTAAGAAATAGTGTCAAGAGATAGTAGATTCCACAGGTTGCAACAGTCGAGAGTACCATGAGTATCATATTGAGGTTGACTATATAAGAGTTGATTTGGAAAAAGGAATTTAAAACGTAAAAATAGATTGGAATGAATCCGAGCGATACAATAGTATAGCGTGTTAAAGTAGTAAAGATTTCTTTTAAGTCAAGCAGATGATGTTTCTTGATAAAGTAAATTTCCAGTAGAACAACTACAGTTTCTGCAATAATAGTAGTAGCAATGTAGTACTCTGGTGCAAAAATATTATTGAAATACAAGAGACTGTTGAGTAGGATATTAGCTCCGCCACCAATAAAGTAAAAGGCTGTTAAACGATTTTCGTGGTCGTTGATGAAGATGATCTGTTTACCGAGAATCAACTCAATAGCCCAAATGATAGTTCGAAAGGCGAAGACACTAGTCACAATACCAGCTTCAAGGTATTTTTCAGAAGAGTAGATGACTGCAGCGTAGTTTCCTAATACCATCATCCCAATACTGGTTGGAATGATAAGGAAATAAAAGAGGGCAGCTCCTTGGTTCAGAAGATTTTTATAAGATTTGTAGTCTTTCTTACCGAGATAGTAGCCGAGACGTGGAATACTGACGTTGATAGCTCCACTCAGGACACTGGCAATCAACATAACGATGCTAGAAGCAATGGTATAATAAGAAATGTAGTTTTCATCAGGCCCTTTGGTGATAAACATTCTATCAAGTAAGGTGTAGAGCATATTGGCATTAGCTAGAAGCAACATGGTCAAGAGCGGTTTAGATGCTTTGATTAATTCCACAAGACCAATTTTGACAAAGGAAACTTCTCTCTTGATCCAAAGAAAACTGAGCAGGTAGTTAAGGATAGTGGTTGCACTCATGATGATTGCATAAGGTACGATATCATTTGGAGTTTTTACAAAGGTGAAAGATAGCGACCAACATAGCAATACGAATAACCAATGTTTTGTATAAGATGAAGGCATAGTTTTCATAAGCTTCGTTCATCCACTCGATATAAAGGAATTGGAAGAGAGCCTGGACACCAAGTATATAGTAGAGTTCTTTCAAATTTTCAATACTATTATCTAGGTAAATAAATAAAAAGTAGATACTTGTTGTTAGAACAGATGTAATAATGGAGATATAGAATAACTTTAGAGAAAACATAATTGATTTTATTTTTATCATCCTTAACCTTACTGATAGCTCGAATTCCGTAGTTATATATTCCAAAGGCAGCTAAAGGAATGACAAAGCTAGCCCAGGTATTGGCGGTATTGAAATAACCGTAGTTGGATTTGCTGAGAATCCGCGTCAGATAAGGGATTGGTTATCAGCGGAAAAAAACGATATTGAGAACATTGACTAGTAAGCTAGCCAGTGCATTAACTTTTATATTTTTTTCATTGTACTTTCTTTCTTGTATTGTAAAATGGTCTCTAGTATTATATCACATTCTCGCTTCATTCTTTTGATAAAATCGTAAAAATCTAGTATAATAGATAGAACTGAAAGTATGAGGTTACTAGCAATGAAAATGAAACAAATTAGTGATACAACTTTGAAAATCACGATGTCTTTAGAGGATTTGATGGATCGTGGCATGGAGATTGCTGACTTTCTCGTTCCTCAAGAAAAAACAGAAGAGTTCTTTTTATGCTATCTTGGATGAGTTAGAGATGCCTGATAGCTTTCTGGATACAGGCATGTTGAGCTTCCGTGTGACTCCAAAACCTGATAAGGTCGATGTCTTTGTAACCAAATCAAAGATTGACCAAAATCTAGATTTTGAAGACTTTATCGGATTTACCAGATATGGAAGAATTGGCTCAAATGTCGCCTGATGAATTTATCAAAACCCTTGGGAAAAAAGCATCGCAGACAAAACTAAGGATGATATCGAAGCGATTCAATCTCTAGAGCAAGTCGAAGCCAAGGAAGAAGAGCAGGAACAGGCTGAACAAGAAGTTGAGAGCAAGAAAGAGCCTTACATCTACTACATCCTTTCTTTTGCTAAAAGTTGGCTGACTTTGGTGGCTTTTTGCCAAAGACAGTGACTTTTGAGATGGAAACTTCTGAACTCTACAAGATGAATGAGCGCTATTATTTGACCATTTTAGTGGATATTGAAAATCATCCAAGTCCATATCCAGCTTGGCTGTTGGCTCGTATGCGTGAGTTTGCAGATGATAGTGAAATCAGTCGCTCAGTCTTGCAGGAGTATGGTCAAGTCTTGATGAATCACGATGCAGTGCTCAATCTGCAAAAAGATTGGATAATCCTTTCTGGAAAAATTATTTCTAGATTTTTAGGAAGAGCGAATCATCTGATTCGTTTTTTCTTTTTTAGACTGAAATAGTGATTTACTATAATAGGAATTTTCACAAAATTCTGTTATAATGGCTATATTAGAAAATTTCGAGGAGACAAACATGACAGTTAAAATTGCTTTACTAGGATTTGGTACCGTTGCAAGTGGCGTGCCCTTCCTCCTAAAGGAAAATGGAGAAAAAATCAATCAATCAGCACATTCAGAGATTGAAGTTGCTAAGGTATTGGTCAAGGATGAAGATGAAAAGAATCGCTTGCTTGCAGCAGGGAATGACTTTAACTTTGTAACCAATGTAGATGATATTTTGTCAGACCAAGACATTACCATTGTAGTGGAATTGATGGGGCGTATCGAACCTGCTAAGACTTTTATCACTCGTGCCTTGGAAGCTGGAAAACACGTTGTTACTGCTAACAAGGACCTTTTGGCTGTCCATGGTGCAGAATTGTTAGAAATCGCTAAAGCTAACAAGGTAGCACTTTACTACGAAGCAGCAGTAGCTGGTGGGATTCCAATTCTTCGTACCTTGGCAAATTCCTTGGCTTCTGATAAAGTCACGCGCGTGCTTGGAGTCGTTAACGGAACTTCCAACTTCATGATGACCAAGATGGTGGAAGAAGGTTGGTCTTACGATGATGCTCTTGCGGAAGCGCAAAGACTAGGATTTGCAGAAAGCGACCCGACCAATGACGTGGATGGGATTGATGCAGCCTACAAGATGGTTATTTTGAGCCAATTTGCCTTTGGTATGAAGGTTGCCTTTGATGATGTAGCCCACAAGGGAATTCGTAACATCACACCAGAAGATGTAGCTGTAGCCCAAGAACTTGGCTATGTAGTGAAATTGGTTGGTTCTATCGAGGAAACTCCTTCAGGAATTGCTGCAGAAGTGACTCCAACCTTCCTTCCTAAAGCGCATCCACTTGCCAGTGTGAATGGCGTAATGAACGCTGTCTTTGTAGAATCTATTGGTATTGGTGAGTCTATGTACTACGGACCAGGTGCGGGTCAAAAACCAACTGCAACAAGTGTTGTAGCAGATATTGTCCGTATCGTTCGTCGCCTGAATGATGGAACCATCGGTAAAGACTTCAACGAATACAGCCGTGATTTGGTCTTGGCTAATCCAGAAGATGTCAAAGCTAATTACTACTTCTCAATCTTGGCACCAGACTCAAAAGGTCAGGTCTTGAAGTTGGCTGAAATCTTTAATGCCCAAGATATTTCCTTCAAGCAAATCCTCCAAGACGGAAAAGAGGGTGACAAGGCGCGTGTCGTTATCATTACACACAAGATTAATAAATCTCAACTTGAAAATGTCTCAGCTGAATTGAAGAAGGTTTCAGAATTCGACCTCTTGAATACCTTCAAGGTGCTAGGAGAATAAGATGAAGATTATTGTACCTGCAACCAGTGCCAATATCGGGCCAGGTTTTGACTCGGTCGGTGTAGCTGTAACCAAGTATCTTCAAATCGAGGTCTGCGAAGAACGAGATGAGTGGCTGATTGAACACCAGATTGGCAAATGGATTCCACATGACGAGCGTAATCTCTTGCTCAAAATCGCTTTGCAAATTGTACCAGACTTGCAACCAAGACGTTTGAAAATGACCAGTGATGTTCCCTTGGCGCGTGGTTTGGGTTCTTCTAGCTCGGTTATTGTTGCTGGGATTGAACTAGCCAACCAACTGGGGCAACTCAACTTGTCTGACCATGAAAAATTGCAGTTAGCGACTAAGATTGAAGGCCATCCTGACAATGTGGCTCCAGCCATTTATGGTAATCTCGTTATTGCAAGCTCTGTTGATGGGCAAGTTTCAGCTATCGTAGCAGACTTCCCAGAGTGTGATTTCCTAGCCTACATTCCAAACTATGAATTGCGTACTCGAGACAGCCGTGGTGTCTTGCCTAAAAAATTGTCCTACAAGGAAGCTGTTGCAGCTAGTTCTATCGCCAATGTGGCGGTTGCGGCCTTGTTGGCAGGAGACATGGTGACAGCTGGGCAAGCAATCGAGGGAGACCTCTTCCACGAGCGCTATCGTCAGGACTTGGTGAGAGAATTTGCGACGATTAAGCAAGTGGCCAAGAAAATGGTGCCTATGCAACCTACCTCTCTGGTGCTGGGCCGACAGTTATGGTTTTGGCTTCTCATGACAAGATGCCAACGATTAAGGCTGAATTGGAAAAGCAACCCTTCAAAGGAAAACTTCATGACTTGAAAGTTGATACCCAAGGTGTCCGTGTCGAAGCAAAATAAAGAATAGATGATAGGATGGGGAAACTCTTGACTAGAGGGCTTCCTATCCTTTTTTTGAAAAGAATTCGAGTTAAAAACTTGATAAAGGAGAAATAAAGATGGCAGAAATTTATCTAGCAGGTGGTTGTTTTTGGGGCCTAGAGGAATATTTTTCACGCATTTCTGGAGTGCTAGCAACCAGTGTTGGCTACGCTAATGGGCAAGTCGAAACGACCAATTACCAGCTGCTCAAGGAAACAGACCATGCAGAAACGGTTCAAGTGATTTATGATGAGAAAGACAGTGTCACTCAGAGAGAATTTTACTTTATTATTTCCGTGTCATCGATCCTTTATCCATCAATCAACAAGGGAATGACCGTGGTCGCCAATATCGAACTGGGATTTATTATCAGGATGAAGCAGACTTGCCAGCTATCTACACAGTGGTGCAGGGAGCAGGAGCGCATGCTTGGGTCGAAAGATTGCAGTAGAGGTGGAGAAACTTCGCCACTATATTTTAGCTGAAGATTACCACCAAGACTATCTTAAGAAAAATCCTTCAGGTTACTGTCATATCGATGTGACCGATGCTGAGAAGCCATTGATTGATGCCTCTAACTATGAAAAGCCTAGTCAAGAGGTGTTAAAGGGAAAGCTTTATCTGAAGAGTCCTATCGTGTTACCCAAGAAGCTGCTACAGAGGCTCCATTTACCAATGCCTATGACCAAACCTTTGAAGAAGGGATTTATGTAGATATTACGACGGGTGAGCCACTCTTTTTTTGCTAAGGATAAGTTTGCCTCAGGTTGTGGTTGGCCAAGTTTTCAGCCGTCCGATTTCCAGGGAATTGATTCACTACTACAAGGACTTGAGCCATGGAATGGAGCGAATCGAAGTTCGTTCTCGGTCAGGCAATGCTCACTTGGGTCATGTTTTCACAGATGGGCCTCGGGAGTTAGGTGGCCTCCGTTACTGTATCAATTCGGCTTCCTTTGCGTTTTATAGCCAAGGATGAGATGGAAGAGGCAGGATATGGCTATCTACTGCCTTACTTAAACAAATAAAATCAGAGAGGGTGGGTGCTTCCCTACTTTCTTCATTTCTAGAATACGAATAGAAGGGATTTATGAAACACCTATTATCTTACTTCAAACCCTTACATCAAGGAATCAATTTTAGCACCCTTGTTCAAGCTACTAGAAGCTGTGTTTGAGCTCTTAGTTCCCTATGGTGATTGCTGGGATTGTTGACCAATCCTTGCCCCAGAGAAATCAAGGTCATCTCTGGATGCAGATTGGCCTGCTCCTTATCTTTTGCAGTGATTGGTGTTGTAGTGGCCTTAATAGCCCAGTTCTACTCAGCTAAGGCAGCGGTTGGATTTGCCAAGGAATTGACAAACGATCTCTATCGTCATATTCTTTCCTTGTCCCAAGGACAGCAGAGATCGTTTGACCACTTCTAGCTTGGTCACTCGCTTGACTTCGGATACCTACCAGATTCAGACTGGTATCAATCAATTTCTGCGTCTCTTTTTGCGAGCGCCTATTATCGTTTTTGGTGCCATTTTTATGGCTTATCGAATCTCAGCTGAGCTGACTTTCTGGTTCTTGATTATGGTTGTCATTTTGACCATCGTTATTGTAGGCCTTTATCTCGATTGGTCAATCCTCTCTACAGCAGTCTGAGAAAGAAAACGGACCAACTGGTTCAGGAAACACGCCAGCAATTACAAGGCATGCGAGTTATTCGTGCTTTTGGTCAAGAAAAACGAGAGTTACAGATTTTTCAAACCCTTAACCAAGTCTATGCCAGATTGCAAGAAAAGACAGGTTTCTGGTCTAGTTTATTAACTCCTCTGACCTATCTGATTGTTAATGGAACTCTCCTCGTTATTATCTGGCAGGGATATGTTTCTATTCAAGGAGGCTTGCTTAGTCAAGGTGCCTTGATTGCTCTTATCAATTATCTATTGCAGATTTTGGTGGAATTGGTCAAGCTCGCCATGCTGATAAACTCCCTCAACCAGTCCTATATCTCAGCCAAGCGAATCGAGGAAGTCTTTGCCGAAGCTCCAGAAGACATCCATTCAGAATTAGAACAAAAGCAAACTACCAATAATCAGGTTTTACAAGTTCAAGAACTGACCTTTACCTATCCTGATGCGGCCCAGCCTTCTCTGAAAGATATTTCCTTTGATATGACTCAAGGCCAAATCCTTGGTATCATTGGGGGAACAGGTTCTGGTAAGTCAAGCTTGGTACAAGTCTTACTTGGTCTTTATCCAGCAGACAAGGGGAGCATTTACCTTTATCGAGATGGATCTAGTCCTAGTAATTTGGAGCAGTGGCGGTCTTGGATTGCCTATGTGCCCCAAAAAGTCAAACTCTTTAAGGGAACTATTCGTTCCAACTTGACTTTTGGGTTTAAATCAAGAAGTGACTGATCAAGAACTCTGGCAAGCCTTGGAAATCGCGCAAGCTAAGGATTTTGTCAGTGAAAAGGAAGGACTTTTGGATGCCCTAGTTGAGGCAGGAGGACGGAATTTCTCAGGTGGACAAAAACAAAGGTTGTCTATCGCACGAGCAGTCTTGCGCCAGACTCCGTTTCTCATCTTAGATGATGCTACCTCAGCACTGGACACTATCACTGAGTCCAAGCTCTTGAAAGCTATCCGAGAAAATTTGCCAAATACGAGCTTAATTTTGATTTCTCAAAGAACATCGACCTTACAGATGGCTGACCAGATTCTACTCTTGGAAAAAGGGGAGTTACTAGCTATCGGCAAGCACGAGGACTTGATGAAATCCAGTCAAGTTTATCGCGAAATCAATGCATCCCAACATGGAAAGGAGGACTAGCATGAGACGACAAACTGCAAACCAGACGCTCAAACGTTTGGCAAAAGATTTAGCAAGCCATCCCTTCCTCCTTTTCCTAGCCTTTCTAGGAACTATTGCCCAAGTTGGCTTATCAATTTACCTACCTATCTTGATTGGGCAGGTTATCGATCAAGTCCTAGTGACTGGCTCTTCACCAGTTTTTTGGCAAATTTTCATTCAGATGGTATTGGTAGTCATAGGAAATACCCTAGTTCAATGGGCCAATCCTCTCCTCTATAATCGTCTAATCTTCTCTTATACCAGAGACTTGCGAGAGCGAAATCATCCATAAGCTCCATCGTTTACCGATTGCTTTTGTTGATCGAGCAAGGAAGTGGAGAGATGGTCAGTCGTGTAACCACAGACATCGAACAGTTGGCAGCTGGCTTGACCATGATTTTTAACCAATTTTTTATTGGTGTCTTAATGATTTTGGTTAGTATTCTAGCCATGCTTCAAATTCATCTCCTCATGACTCTCTTAGTCTTGCTGTTGACGCCACTGTCTATGGTCATTTCACGCTTCATTGCCAAGAGATCTTATCATCTCTTCCAGAAGCAAACAGAGACGAGGGGAATTCAGACTCAGTTGATTGAAGAATCGTTGAGCCAGCAGACCATTATCCAGTCCTTTAATGCTCAAGCAGAGTTTATCCAAAGGCTGCGTGAGGCTAATGACAACTATGCAGGTTATTCTCAGTCAGCTATCTTTTATTCTTCAACGGTTAATCCTTCGACTCGCTTTGTCAATGCGCTTATTTATGCCCTTCTAGCTGGAGTGGGAGCTTATCGTATCATGATTGGTTCAACCTTGACTATTGGACGCTTAGTGACTTTTTTGAACTATGTTCAACAGTATACCAAGCCTTTAATGATATTTCTTCAGTGCTAGCTGAGTTGCAAAGTGCTCTCGCTTGTGCAGAGCGTGTCTATGCTGTCTTAGAAAGTCCTGAGGTAGCTGAAACAGGTAAGGAAGTCTTGACCAGTGAGCAAGTTAAGGGAGCTATTTCCTTTAAACATGTCTCTTTTGGTTACCATCCTGAAAAGATTTTGATTAAGGATTTATCTATTGATATTCCAGCTGGTAGCAAGGTCGCTATTGTTGGTCCGACAGGTGCTGGCAAGTCAACTCTTATTAATCTCCTTATGCGTTTTTTTATTCCCATTAACTCAGGAGATATCTTGCTGGATGGGAAATCCATTTATGATTATAGTCGTGCCTCTTTACGACAACAGTTTGGCATGGTGCTACAAGAAACCTGGCTCAAGCAAGGGACCATTCATGACAATATTGCCTTTGGAAATCCTGATGCTAGTCGGGAGCAGGTGATTGCTGCTGCCAAAGCAGCCAATGCAGACTTTTTCATCCAACAGTTGCCACAGGGATACGATACCAAGTTAGGAAAATGCTGGAGAATCTCTCTCTGTCGGTCAAGCCCAGCTCTTGACCATTGCCCGAGTCTTTCTGGCTATTCCAAAGATTCTTATCTTAGACGAGGCGACTTCTTCCATTGATACACGGACAGAAGTACTGGTTCAGGATGCCTTTGCCAAACTCATGAAGGGGCGCACAAGCTTTATCATTGCTCACCGCTTGTCAACCATTCAGGATGCGGATATGATTCTAGTCTTGGTGGATGGCGACATTGTTGAGTATGGCAAACCATCAGGATCTCATGGCTAGAAAGGGCAAGTATTACCAAATGCAGCAAGCTGCAGCTTTTAGCTCTGAATAATCCTTTCTACTTTGAAATCTTATGGACAAAAAAAGTTGCCTTCGGGTGACTTTTTTGTTACAATAGCTAGAAAAATTATTCACTGTAAATTGTCTTTTAGAAAAGGAGCCTAGAATGAAAGTCTATCAGCATGTAAATATCGTGACTTGTGACCAAGATTTCCATGTTTATCTGAATGGAATCTTAGCAGTTAAGGATTCTCAAATCGTCTATGTTGGTCAAGAGAAGTCAGAGATTTTAGAGCAAGCTGAGCAGATTATAGACTATCAGGGAGCCTGGATTATGCCTGGTTTAGTCAATTGCCATACCCATTCTGCTATGACAGGATTGAGAGGAATCCGAGATGACAGTAATCTCCATGAATGGCTCAATGACTATATCTGGCCAGCAGAAGCTGAGTTTACTCCTGACATGACTACCAAGGCTGTCAAAGAAGCTCTAACAGAGATGCTCCAGTCAGGAACAACAACCTTTAATGATATGTATAATCCCAATGGTGTGGATATTGAGCAGATTTATCAGGCAGTCAAGGATTCCAAGATGCGTTGTTATTTCTCACCTACCCTCTTTTCTTCTGAGGCGGAGACAACTGATGAAACTATAAGCAGAACTCGAGCAATCATTGAGGAAATTTTAGGATATAAAAATCCAAATTTCAAGGTTATGGTAGCCCCACATTCTCCCTACAGTTGTAGTAGAGACTTGCTGGAAGAAAGCTTAGATATGGCAAAAGAGTTGAATATTCCTATCCATATTCATGTTGCGGAGACTAAGGAGGAATCTGGCATTATCCTGAAACGATACGGCAAACGTCCCCTCGCCTTTCTAGAAGAACTGGGTTACTTAGACTATCCGTCTGTCTTTGCTCATGGGGTAGAATTAAACGATCGAGAAATTGAGCGCTTGGTATCCTCTCGAGTGGCTATTGCCCACAATCCTATCAGTAACCTCAAACTGGCATCAGGAATTGCTCCAATTATCCAGCTCCAAAAAGCGGGAGTGGCTGTGGGTATTGCGACTGACTCGGTTGCTTCCAATAACAATCTAGATATGTTTGAGGAAGGACGAACAGCAGCTCTCTTACAGAAAATGAAGAGTGGAGATGCCAGCCAGTTTCCAATCGAAACAGCCCTCAAAGCTCTAACGATAGAAGGTGCTAAGGTTCTTGGAATGGAAAATGAAATAGGTAGTCTGGAAGTTGGCAAGAAAGCAGATTTTCTCGTTATTCAACCACAAGGGAAAATCCATCTCCAACCCCAAGAAAATATGCTTTCTCACCTGGTTTATGCAGTTAAATCCAGTGATGTTGATGATGTCTATATTGCCGGAGAACAGGTTGTTAAGCAAGGTCAAGTCCTGACAGTAGAACTTTAGAAGAAAAATCACGAAAAAATTTTAAAAAAAGTTTGCAAAAATCTTGCATTCTTTTTTTGACTATGCTATACTTATATACGGTTTGAAAAAACTGCCTAAGACAGTAGGGGAGCTCGACTCATAAATATCCTACCGAGGACAAAACGTATCATGTAAAAAGAAGCGTATTGTACTTTCGTGTCTAGGTTTGGGCGCGTTTTTCTTTTGAAAAATTTCCCCAAGCAAAATAATAACGGAGGTGAACACACTAATGAGTGAAGCAATTATTGCTAAAAAAGCGGAACTAGTTGACGTAGTAGCTGAAAAAATGAAAGCTGCTGCATCTATCGTCGTTGTAGACGCTCGTGGTTTGACAGTTGAGCAAGATACAGTTCTTCGTCGTGAGCTTCGTGGAAACGAAGTTGAGTATAAAGTCATTAAAAACTCAATCTTGCGTCGTGCAGCTGAAAAAGCTGGTCTTGAAGATCTTGCATCAGTATTTGTTGGACCATCTGCAGTAGCATTTTCTAACGAAGATGTTATCGCACCAGCGAAAATCTTGAACGACTTTTCTAAAAACGCTGAAGCACTTGAAATCAAAGGTGGTGCAATCGAAGGCGCTGTCGCATCTAAAGAAGAGATTCTTGCACTTGCAACTCTTCCAAACCGCGAAGGACTTCTTTCTATGCTCCTTTCTGTACTTCAAGCGCCAGTGCGCAACGTTGCTCTTGCAGTCAAAGCGGTTGCAGAAAGCAAAGAAGACGCAGCTTAATCTTAAGCTACGCAGCGTAGCCTAGCTACGAAAAAACTATTATAAAATTTAAAAACATATTTGGAGGAAATAACAATGGCATTGAACATTGAAAACATTATTGCTGAAATTAAAGAAGCTTCAATCCTTGAATTGAACGACCTTGTAAAAGCTATCGAAGAAGAATTTGGTGTAACTGCAGCTGCTCCTGTAGCTGTTGCTGCAGCTGGTGCTGCTGACGCTGGTGCTGCTAAAGATTCATTTGACGTTGAATTGACATCTGCAGGCGACAAAAAAGTTGGCGTTATCAAAGTTGTACGTGAAATCACAGGTCTTGGACTTAAAGAAGCTAAAGAACTTGTTGACGGTGCACCAGCACTTGTTAAAGAAGGCGTTGCAACTGCAGAAGCTGAAGAAATCAAAGCTAAATTGGAAGAAGCTGGAGCTTCAGTTACTCTTAAATAATAGAGTACCGCAATTATATTGCGGTACCCTTGTTTAATGAGGTCTAAGACAATATAAAGGCGATAATAATTGGGAGAATAATTGTGTTCCCCACCGAAACCCCACTAGGAATTATCTTGGTGGGGTTTTTATATTGCTCTTTGTTAGAAATTTGTGTAGCTCTTGTTGAAAACGCACCAAAAATGGTGCATTTTATTTTTCTAAATGTTATAATGGTGTTATCAAATTCAAGGAGTTTCCCATGATTGGAAAGAACATAAAATCCTTACGTAAAGCACATAACTTAACACAACCCGAATTTGCACGGATTGTAGGTATTTCACGAAATAGTCTGAGTCGTTATGAAAATGGAACGAGTTCAGTCTCTACCGAATTAATAGACATCATTTGTCAGAAGTTTAATGTATCTTATGTCGATATTGTAGGGGAAGATAAAATGCTGAATCCTGTTGAAGATTATGAATTGACTTTAAAAATTGAAATTGTCAAAGAAAGAGGTGCTAATCTATTATCTCGACTCTATCGTTATCAAGATAGTCAGGGAATTAGCATTGATGATGAATCTAATCCTTGGATTTTAATGAGTGATGATCTCATCTGACTTGATTCAGACAAATATCTATTTAGTAGAAAATTTTGATGAAATAGAGAGATATAGCGGCTATTTGGATGGAATTGAACGTATGTTAGAGATATCTGAAAAACGGATGGTAGCCTAATGGAAATCCAAGATTATACTGATAGTGAATTCAAACATGCTCTAGCACGGAATCTTCGTTCACTGATAAGAGGAAAAAAGTCCAGTAAGCAACCTATAGCGATTTTGCTTGGAGGGCAAAGTGGTGCTGGTAAGACTACAATTCATCGTATCAAACAGAAAGAATTTCAAGGAAATATTGTTATCATAGATGGCGATAGTTTTCGTTCTCAGCATCCACACTATTTAGAACTGCAGCAGGAATATGGCAAAGACAGTGTAGAATACACCAAAGATTTTGCAGGAAAAATGGTAGAGTCTTTAGTAAGAGAATTGAGTCATTTGGGATATAATCTTTTGATAGAGGGAACTTTACGAACTATTGATGTTCCAAATAAAACAGCACAACTCTTGAAAAGTAGGGGATATGAAGTACAATTAGCCTTAATTGCAACAAAGCCAGAACTATCCTATCTGAGCACTCTTATCCGATACGAAGAACTATACGCTCTCAATCCAGATCAAGCTTGTGCAACTCCAAAAGAACATCATGATTTTATTGTAAATCATCTAGATGATAATACACGACAATTAGAAGAACTAGCCATCTTTGAAAAAATTCAAATTTACCAACGAGATAGAAGTTGTGTATATGATTCAGGAGAAGATAAAACTTCAGCAGCAGATGTTCTTCAAGAGTTACTGTTTGGGGAGTGGAGTCAGGTAGAGAAAGAGATGCTTAAATCTGGAGAAGAAAGATTTAAAGATTTAACTAATTGAAATGGTTGTTAGATCTTGAGTTTTTAAAATATAGTCTATTTAGGATTTAAAAAGTCTTTAAAATCAGAAAAACGCATAGTATCAGGTGTTGAAAGCTTGATATTATGCTTTTTTTCTTGTGGGAAGATTACTCCAGTTTCTTCAGGAATTGTTTTTTTGACAAAACTTTTTATTTAATAAAAAAACACCAAAAATAGCATAAAAAAATCACTTCTTGTTCTATACTGTAATTGAAATTTTTTTAGTTTTAGCGTTAGAACTGTTTCCTTAGTCCTAGCGCCTTTTTTGATAAGTATGCTTGGTGGAGAGTAGTTTGTAAACGATTCTGAGAATCTTAAGAGCACAAGCAATAATCGCCTTCATCTTGCTTCCTCTTTGGAAAATTCGATTGTAAAAAGAAGAAAAAGCTGGATCCTTAGAATGTGCTGCAATTAATCCCGACATGGTCCAAGACTGTTTGATATAGCGATTTCATTGCGTAATGTGTGAGGATTTTTTAATGCCAGCACTTTCATAAGATCTTGGGCAGAGTCCAACCCATGATGCTAAGTGTGCATCGGATGGAAAGGCTGTAACAGTTGGTCCAATCTCAGCTAGAATAGTGGCGGCACAGTTTTCACTCACACCAGGAATAGTTTGAAGTATCCTGTTTTCCTCAGGGGAACTCCTTTTCGATGTAGTGTTGAATCTCATCGCTCAATTTTTCAATGAGTTCCTGATACATCTAACATTCCTCTAAGCTTTGGTCTAAGAGGAAACGGTCTTCTAGTGACAACTTCCTTCCATCGCTTCAACGAGTTCCTCTGGACTTGCTTTCACTCGATTCTGGCACCTTATTTTACAACAGGGAATTTGATATATCTTTTAAAACGATATCATTTAACAATTAAGTTGATAAATCTAGTTTAAATCTCCGGTTTAATTTCTCTATTATGTCCCTATCATTATATTCCTTAAATATTCTCATAGCTTTGGAACATTCTTTTTACCTAACTCTACTTGATTCGTTTTTATGAGATAAATACCTTTTTAAAAAAAGCAAATAATTCTTTTTCAAAATAATATCCTTGTCTGGTCAGTAAATTTTCTAAATCATCTATAAAAAAATTGAGCGCTATCTAACAAATTATTTTTTTAATAATAATTCTAAATTAAATAAATATAAAGGAATTACTCTATGTGTTCCCATGTCTGTTTTTAAAAAAATGTCGTGTTTTTCTTGATTACCACTCTATATAGTAAGCTAATGGTTTTTAGTATTCATAAAAAAACACCGAATTATAAAAAAATTTTTTTAGTTCATACTCCCATCCAATTATCTACAGAAAGCAAATACTTGATTAGCTCATTACATTTAGATGCATTGTAAGGAAGGTTTGCAAGACGGTTGATCTGTTGCTCAGCAATCAATTTTATGTGAAAATTGCATAAACTTTTTCCCTGCTTTTTGTTTTTAACTCTATTTTCTTTATTAGTTCTTGTAACAAAATGATATCTGAAGAGTTTACAGCATGTTCTAATTCTTCAAAAAAAGCATTCTTTTTTTGGAATAATAGCAATGAACTAATTCTTCAAATTCCGAAAATGATATCCCCTAGGCGATTTAATAACATGTAAAAATGATCAATAGATAATTTTTGTAATCCCATTTTTCGAAACGAGAAATAGTTGATTCACTAATTTCATTACATGATAAATCTTTAAGACGAAAAATTTTTTGAAATACGAATATCCTTTAAAACTGCTCCGAAATTTTTCCATAACATACCTCTTCCATTTCTGCAAAAAAATAAGACGCTTGTTTTTTTATTTATGATATGATTATACAAAAATAAAAATAGAAAGGACAATAATATCATGAAAAAAATTTTTATTGTCAACAGTTGCTTTATTAAGCTTAGTCGCATCTCTGCCAGCAAATAATCCAGTTTCTGCTCAAGAATCATCCTCTCAAACGACTTATAGTAAGTCAAGTGGAAGTTGGATAAAATCTGGTAGCCGTTGGTGGTATAAACATTCTGATGGTTCTTATACTACAAATGGATGGGAAAAAATAGGTAGCACCTGGTACTATTTTGATAGTGAAGGTTGGATGAAGACAGGTTGGATTAAAGAATATGGGAACTGGTATTATCTAGATGATAGTGGTGCTATGAAAACTGGCCTACAGACTATCGAAGGAAAACAATATTATTTGTCTGCCAGCGGTGCTATGCAGACAGGTTGGCAAAACATTGGGGACGATACCTATTTCTTTGCTGATAGTGGAGCAAGACAAACGATTAATCGCCGTGCTTTAGTTCTTGGTGAAACATCAACGAGAGCAGTACCTATCGAAGATGTTAATGCTATGGAAAAGGTTTTTAGTAACCAAAACTTTAGCGAAGTTGTTCGTTTCCCTGATAAAACAAAAGCTGAGATTATTGCAAAAATGGAAGAACTTTTCAAATCTTCTAGCGAAAGCGATGTGAACTATATTTACCTTACTTGTCATGGAGGAACAGACGGAAGAATCTATCTTGGTAGCGATGGTCAGACATTTTCAGGCTGGGAATTGGCATCTATACTGAAACAATATAAAGGTAAGTTTGTAGTTATGCTGGATTGTTGCTATTCAGGAACAATTATAAATGAAGGTAAGTCAGACAAAAAGGTCGCCTCCACATCTGAAGAAAGATTTGATGAACAAGCATTTTTGGCAGGATTTTCAACAGGAGATCTAGCAAGCAAGAATGGTGAAATGCTTGATTCTAAATTCCTCGTACTATGTGCCTCTTGGAAAGGTGAAGAATCGTATAGTTTAGTCGGAGTAGGTAGTCTTGCCACCAGATACTGGGCAATGGGTACAGGTTGGGATTCACTTCAAAATAGAATGATTTCGCCTATGGCAGACACCAATACTAACGGAAAAATCACTTTAGCGGAACTGTACCAATACTCTTATCCTCTAGTCCTTGAAGCTGCATCACAAATTCACGAAGAGCAACATGTATCAGTTTATCCTAAAAACAGCCAATTTGTTTTATTCCAAAAATAAGGAGTTAAGAAAATGAAAGTATCAAAAAAAATCACATTATTTGGTTTGTCTCTAGCAGGTTTAGCTTTACTAGCTTTCCCTCATTCAGGAAAGGCATTTGAGCTTAAAGGAGTTTGGCATGTTAAAGGAGGAGTTGTGTATCAAGATGACAAAATTCTTCGATTTAACAATGGCAATAGCGTAGATATCAAAGTCTTGGATTTGCCAAAAACTGAGAAAATCGAGTGGACGGTCAGTCTCAATGGTCAAGATCAAACTGTCAATTTCCTAAGTCAAGAAGTGGATAGAACCATCGGAGAAGAAGGACGTTACCTGAATTTCTATGTACCTTATGGCTATAGAGGAGATATCAAGGTAGAAGCCAAGAGCGGAAATGAAGTAAAAACCTGGTCCACTAAAGTGGTAGATGACGTATATAATGGTGGAAAGAGTGGCTACTACCAGATTAAAGAATCAAATAATCAATACACCTACCTTGATACTAAATGGGACTATCAAACCAAGACCTACACTGCTACCTTACCAGAGACTGTCAATGGTCAAAAAGTCTTTGCTTGGGCAGAGGAGTATGGTAATATTAAACTTGTAAAACCAGGGATTATCAGTCATTTCTACAAAGGGGGGGGAGTCTTCAGAGAACTTTATCCGATTGTAAAAGCAGAAAGCTGGCTAAATCTAAAAAATAGTGACGGTGAAACCTGGTACTATCAAAAACAAGGTCAACTAGTGCAGAACGATTGGGTTAAGGACAAGGGAACTTGGTACTTTATGAATGATAAAGGAGTCATGTTCAATCAAACTTGGCTCTATCAAGGTAGCAACTGGTATGCCTTTAAATCATCAGGAGCTATGATTGCTAGCGATTGGCTATATGATAATAACTCTTGGTATTACCTAAAAGACTCAGGTGCTATGGCGACAGGTTGGATCAAAGATAGTGGATCTTGGTATTATCTAAACAACTCAGGTTCTATGGCAACAGGATGGATAAAAGATAGTGGATCTTGGTACTACCTCGCTTCATCAGGTAAGATGCTTCACAATACCTACACACCAGATGGCTACTATGTAGATGCCAGTGGCGCTTGAAATAAATTTTTAAAACAGAGAAAATCTACTGATAAGGTAGGTTTTCTTTTTGGTTAATGAATATAGAATAAAGGAGATTAGAAATTTGGAATTTTTCTCTATTGCTAACAATCTGCTTACAAAGATTAAACTTATTGTGAACTTTACTAGTAAGTGAAATGATAGGCAAAGAGTCTTAAAAATAAGAAAAAGCATAGTATCAGATGTTGAAAAATAACTTGATACTATGCCTTTTTATTGTGGGAAGATTTACTTCATTTTATCTAGGAATTGTTTTTTGACAAAAACTTTTTTTGTTATATTTAAGGATATTTTTAAGATTGTATTTTTAGAAAAAAACAATTATGGAGTTCTTAATACAGAATATATTATAAATTCTGATTCAAAGTGAAGTTTTATATTTTTTTGCTTTTTATTGAGTATAAAAATCTATTAACTAAAGTCGAACTACAAACATTAATTTAAGATGAAGTGAACTGTAGACTTTGAAATGTATATTACTCGATTTCAGAATGAATCGCTGATACAGGATTAAAAAGAACTGAGTATTTCTTTTTTTGTTTTGAATGAGATACGTGAGTATAGATTTGTGTGATTGATATAGAACTATGTCCAAGAATTTGTTGAATATATCGAATATCTACATCATTATCTAGAAGCATTGTCGCAAAGCTATGTCTAAACATATGCGGTGTAATAGTTCTAGAAAAGTTATTTTGTTCAACGATTCTTTTTATAACTAAACGTACACTTTGCTCTGACAATGGTTTAAGTGAATGTTTCCCTGGGAACAAGAAATCATTGGATTCATTTCTTGTTTTATTTATATATGTTTCTAATAAATTGAATGTTTTTTGATCTCCTAAAAATAGGATACGTTCTTTCTTACCCTTTCCTATAATATGGAGTGTCTTATTGGAAAGATTAATGTCTTTGAGACGAATGTGGCAAAGTTCAGAAATTCTGATGCCTGTTGAAAGTAAAAGTGAAATAATCAGTAGATTTCTTTCAGCGTGTTGTTTTTGATAATCAGTTTTAGATACAATTACTTTCTGTTCTAAATATAAAAATGCTTTTTCAGAATGTCATACGGAATCGTTTTTAGGTAATATTTTTTTCAGTTCTAAATTGAAAGCGCAATTGATTGAAGGGATTCTCTTCAATTATGTTCTGGTATTTTAGATAGTTATAAAACACCTTCATACAAGCAATTTTTCTTCTTAATGTATTCGTTTTTATGTTAGATTGTGTCAAGTGTTCTATATAGGATTCGACATTATCATAGTCTGAGTTATAAAATTGCATAAGATCATTCTTATAAGCGCGAATCGTGTGTGAACTCAAACGCTTATGAGTTTTGCAATAATCTAAGTAAGTAGAAATAAGTTTATAGTCCATAAAAATCTCCTTTATCAATAATCATGCTATTATAAACCTATTTGAGTGCTTTGTATAGTGATAATAAATTGTTATCGGTAGGAAAGAAGGTACTAAATGTATATGTATGACTTGATAAAATTTGTGAATAACACTCTGAAGAAAATATCAATATTATATTATTGATAATAAAAAGATATTCTTAATCTGTCCAACTAAGTATTTAACTAATAGCGGGGAGATAGGGGATCGATTTTCAGAGTTCTTTTCTTTATCTGAACTAGAGCAAGTATTAAAGTGTTTTCAGTCACTAGGGATTTATACTGAAGTCTTTTTTGAGACTAATGCGCTATTTTCAAAGCTACTTTCGCTAGATGCTGATAAATTAAGCGATATCATTGTTTTTGAACACACAGAAAGTAATGGAATATCTGCTGGAGATAGTCTTATACCTGCATTTTGTGAGACTAATGGTATTAAGCATATTGGACCGAGTCCATATATAAACGCGTTATTAAGCAATAAATTTCATTGGAGCACATTATTACGTAATTATGAATTTGATATACCTGAGTCGTTTCTTTATCAATATCAAAAAAAATGGCTTGCTAATTGCAAGCCACAAGAAGGAGAATTGATATTTATCAAGCCTAATTCAGGCTACAGTAGTATTGGTGTTGATCGTCTTTCAAAATGTCATATGAATCAAGAGACTTACGAATTATTAGATAAAAAAGTAGAGAAATATCAACAAGATTTTATCGTTCAGAGGTTTATTAGTGGAGTTGAGTATGAAGTTCCATTTTTAGTGGACTATTATGGTCGAATTCATTTATTGCCACCTGTTTGTATTCATCATAATGAGCAGAAAGATTTCCTTGATTATCAAGATGTTTTCAACGATGATTACAAATTCAGAGTTGAAACTGATCCAGAAATTCTTTCGACTCTAAATCAAGTTGTCTCAGAAGCTGTTTCTTTCCTAAGGTTTGATAAATTTGGGAGAATTGATATCAGATATACTCAAGGAAAAGCTTATATTTTTGATATCAATACTTATCCCCATTATATTGAGCATAGTTCTTTTTATAAATCCATACAGAGCATGTACCCAGAGAATACACTATGCATCATAATGAAGTTGCTTCTTGGAAATTTATTCCCAGATTTCTAATGGAGTAAGTAGTAGTAATTGTCCCCAATGTTGCCACACAATTCCAATTTCTTCTGGATAGTATTTTCAATAGGAAAAGTTATTAAATTGTGCAACATCCAATTTATTCTGCTCTAGTTCGATAATCAATTGTTCCATCTGTTTAGACAATAATTGATTTCTTTTTCTTAAAATAATTTTTACTTTGACTATCGGGAAGAGACATTAATAAATCATCAATGATTGCAAGTGCGGAATTCTGTTTATTCCTAGGAAGAGGTTTAATAAAAGGCATAGTTATTATGAATATAGTATTTATAATAACTATCAACATCGGTATTGCGATTAATTGAAAAAAATATGCCTCTTTAATAAAGGAGAGACTTTTTTCTAGATTCCCAGATAAAAAAAGTACATGACAGCAAAATTACTTTTTATTAAATCAATATCTGGTAGTGAATTTTGATGAATATCAGCAAGTAGTTCTGAATTTATCTTCTCTCTATTAACAAAGTCTATCAAAGAAATGTTGTTTATTAACATAAGATTACCAAACGAATAGTATGGAATAATTCCTTCTTCTAATTCATTCAATAGCTGTCTTGCTACTCTATTAGCAGCGCTATAGTTCAGTGTAAGATATAGGTTTGATAGATAATTAATCGAAGCAATGATATAGTGTTTTTGGATATTTAAATTTATTAGAATTGAAATATTCATAAGCATCTTGGATAATTTTTTTCTGCAATCTCGACAGAATACTCCATATTACTGTTAAGTTTTTTTGAGCATAATACAATAAGTATATATAACTATTTTGAGGAAATTGAGTTATGATTTCTTCAATTTTTATTTACTGAACTAAGTTCTTTCAACTCCGATAGTTCCAATAAAATATTTTTTTAAGAATTAAAAAAATTTTAACAGATATTCTTTGTAAATTTTTTCAGCATCTAAAGAATAAATTTCTCTTCAATTTCAGTTAATAATTCTTTTTGTCTAACTATATCAATAAATTGATTATAGAGTGTCTGAAATTTTATATCTAGGATTTCTAATTTTAAATAAGGATGAAAAGTCTGTAGTTTTTTTCTATTAATTTTAAAACCTCCTCAAAAATTTCCTGACATAAAAATGGTCAACAGCAGAAATAATTAATTCATATTGTTCTTGAGTCTTTTTGTCTGAAAGAATCTTCTTTTTCAGGATATATATTTAAACATTTAAAAATCAGATATATTATTTAAAATTTTAGATACTTCTGATTCTTCTATGAGGCCCTAATTTATTAGTTAGAATATGACGGTCCTGATAATTTCCTGGATAAATAATATCAAAACACCTTAAAATAATTACACTATACTCATGACGTTCAACATCGTCCCATTCTTCTAAGGCATATAAAACATAGTTACTGGAAAAAAACTATAATAATCAGGTGTTTCAATTAGTAGATTTTTCATCAATACAATCATTTATATATGTATCTAGTTGAATTTGACTTTAAAAAAATTAGTTGCTAAATTTTTATTTATATTTGTTTTATCAATTAATGAAATATTCCTAAGAACAGAATAGAGATTTTTCACCGTTAGGCTTAGTTAGCAATTCTTCTTTGAGTGATTTTTTTGTATATTGAGCTTTTTCTATGTTATTTCCTAGTATCAGTTGCTGAATAATCGTTACTAAATGTAAGTTCCCATTTAGTAGGCTATATATACTTTTTAGCTGAGTTTCATCAATTTTTTTGTTTATTAACAATTTGTTGAAAATCTTCAAACGAAAGTCTTTCGATGTGCAGAGACTTCGTTTTATTTATACTTTTTTTGTTGCGGTAAAAATGATAATTAAATTATCAAGAACTGAGCTAGATTGATAATTTCAATAATTTATAAAAAATTGTTTCACAACATCTGATTGTTTATCAAAATCATCTATCAAGATGATTACTTTATTTTTTTGAAGAAATTTTCGAAAGTATATTAAATTTGCTTTTTATAATACTCACTGTATTCAGATTCAAAATTATGACTCTTTTCTAAAAAGTGGAGAATAAGTTTTTTTACCAACTCGCCAATTGGTAAATCTATGCCTACAGTAATTCTTGATTTACTTAGGGTATTTGAAAATTTTGATGGCCAATTCTTTGAATTAAGTTCCTCAAAAAAATCTCTCAAAAAGTCATCAAATCTTGATTTATTTTTAAAAAAATTGAATAGGATTTTTTTCTGGTAGTATTCATAGATTTTTCGATATGATTGTGGTTTTTCCGTATCCTCTTTTCGCCAACAATAGAAATAGATTTTATCAAAAATATTACCGTACAAGCCGTCATTTATTTCATCAGTGACTATAGATACTATTTTTTTCAATATGAGAGAAGTAGTACAAATTTGTTTCTCCTACCGATAACAATTTATTATCACTAGTATACCATAAATTCATCTTCAGTAGCTTGAATTGTATAATGAATTTTTACTTAACATTAAATAGCAAACTCTGATATTGGTCAACTATAGCTTAAAACACTGTTTTTAAAATTATATCTAATACTTTTGAGTCAATTACAAACTTACAACAACTATAGAGTTGTGTAGTTTGAAGGAAATAAGTATAAATTTATTAGAAAATCAAGATTTCATAGAATTAGCACGAAAAAAATTTCAATTTTAGAATTATATTTTTTTAATGATTTTTGAATCGATCTTTTTTTATAGTCAATTAGTTTTAAAAAAGCGCTCCAAACATTCAAAAATATTTGGGATTTCCCTTAATAAATCCGTCACTTTCTTTTTCAAGATAGGCCAAGCTTGCTCAATAGGATTCAAATCTGGTGAATAAGGCGGTAGGGGTAAGAAAAAGTGTTGCAGAGTTCATCCAAGATGTTCTTGGGATGAAAACTAGCATTGTCCATGACAATGACATGAGGTGTCTTTAAAGCAGGCAGGAGTTGCGTTTTGAACCATTCCACAAAGAAGTCAATCGTCATGATGTCCTTGTAAATCATGGGAGCTAAAAAGTCTCCGTCTACTTGTCCTGCAACAATTGAAGTCCGCTCAAAACGCCGTCCACTAATCTTTTCATAGACTTTCTCACCTCTAGGAGCCCGTGCATAAGGACGATAGAGGTAGCGGTCGATTCTCGTTTCATCAATATATACGATTGGTAAATCTTTTAGGCTATTCAAAATATCAAGAAACTCAGTAACTTTCTCTGGATCTTGTTCTTTAAAGCTAGTCGTCTTTTTAAAGTGACCTTAATCTGCTTTAAAGCTGCCCATACTGAAGGAACAGCACAATCAAAATGTGCTGCAATTTCCCCCAAAAAGCGTCTGGATGAGCCTCTACAAAGGCTTTCAATTCCTCTAAAGGGATTTTCCGCTTTTTGACGACTCGCTTTTTCTGCTCTAAGTATCCTTGTTCACGTAATTTCTTTTCCCAAGTGAAGAGAGTCCTGACGTCAACATCAAAAACTTTGGCTGCCTCGACATGGCTGTGTCCCTCTTTGATGTAATCTAATGCTCGTTGTTTAAAATCTGTACTATATGCCATAACTTTATTATGACATGCCCGTTTGAAACTAAGCAACTATAAATGGTAGAGAATCATTTCATCTATTCTTTGTTTACTAGTTTATTAAAATGGTCAGTATAGTGTAATTTTAACTTGTCTTCTCCTAAAAATATCAAGGACTTGTATGGCCTGTTTCATTTTTTTCAATTCCGCTATCTGAATGACGCTTAAATTCAAAGTAACCAGTTGCATAGAGAAAAACTGTCTGTTCATAAAAGTTTAATTCATTATCTAATAATGCTTTTTATTTCGGTGATTAGATAAGTACAGTTTGAAAAATTCTTCCTTATCTACGCTCAGAATTAGACAATTGATGGCCAATTGAGTGACAATTCGCTTATTTGTTTTATTCAATGAAGAGTATATGTAATTGTTCAACATTTCCTTTGTTAATAGGAAGTAGGAGTTGTAGTTTATTGTTCGTACACAGTTACCTAATAAAGTGATTTCATAGTAACCCCATTTTTTTCAACTTTAAAGAGATAATCTGTCAATTGAAATAATTCTCTATTTGATGGAATAATGCTGGAATCCATTGTATGTAGAATGGATTTTTATCATTGTTTTCTCGAAAGAATTTAAAGTGTAATGTGATGAGTCAGAAAGTAGAGCAGCTATATTTTTGATGTTTTGTGATGAATATTGCTTACGAATATATTGAACCAAATTAGCGAATAATTCAGTATTAGTATAATCTTCATTATGTAAAACAAGAAACTCATCTAAAGTAGAGAGCAACTACATTAGTAGCTTAAAAACATGATTAAACCGATATTCTTAGGGGTAGCTGTTTTTCTTTTTGTTTAAAAAGGGGCAAAAAAGGGGGCGAGTAAGTAATTTCCCAACCGTTTAACTCAACTTAAAAATCCCCAATCGTAGTGATTGAGGATTGAGCAAATAAATCTTAAACAATACCTTGTGCGATCATAGCATTTGCTACATTTTCAAAGGCAGCAATGTTTGCTCCTGCAAGGTAGTCTTTATCAAGACCGTATGTTTCTGAAGTCGTTTTAGCTGTGTTGAAGATGTTTGTCATGATGTCTTTGAGACGGCCATCAACTTCTTCACGAGTCCATGAAAGGCGAAGGCTATTTTGGCTCATTTCAAGAGCTGAAACGGCTACACCACCAGCGTTGGCAGCTTTTGCAGGTCCGTAGAAGATACCATTTTCTTTGTAGACTTTGATGGCATCAAGGTCGCTTGGCATGTTGGCACCTTCAGATACACAGATCACGCCTTGAGCAACCAAACGTTTAGCTGCTTCACCGTTGATTTCGTTTTGAGTCGCACATGGAAGAGCGATGTCATAGTTTCCAGCGTAAGTCCATACAGAACCTTCATGATAAGTAGCAGTTGCTTTCTCAGCTGCATACTCAGTCAAACGAGCGCGACGTTTCTTTAACGTCAACCAAAAGATCGAAGTCGATACCATTTTCATCGATGACATAACCATTTGAATCAGATACAGAGATAACAGTTGCACCAAGTTCAGTTGCTTTTTGAAGAGCATATTGAGCAACGTTACCAGAACCTGAAATAACGACTTTCTTACCAGCAAAGCTGTTGCCATTTGCTTTGAGCATTTCTTCAGTATAGTAAACCAAACCGTAACCAGTTGCTTCTGGACGAATCAAGCTACCACCAAACCCAAGAGGTTTACCAGTCAAGACACCAGCATCAAATTGGTTAAGACGTTTGTATTGACCGTAAAGGTAACCAATTTCGCGTCCACCTACACCGATATCACCAGCAGGTACGTCAAGTGATGGTCCGATGTGTTTTTGCAATTCAGTCATGAAGCTTTGGCAGAAGCGCATCACTTCAGCATCTGTTTTACCTTTAGGATCGAAGTCTGATCCACCTTTACCTCCACCGATAGGAAGCCCAGTCAAGACATTTTTGAAGATTTGTTCAAATCCGAGGAATTTCAAGATCCCTTGGTTTACAGTTGGGTGGGAAACGAAGTCCGCCTTTGTATGGTCCAACAGCTGAGTTGAATTGAACACGGTAACCACGGTTTACTTGAATGTTTCCATCACGGTCAACCCAAGGAACACGGAAAGAAATCACGCGCTCTGGCTCAGTGATACGTGCCAAGATATTTTCTTCGATATACTCAGGATGTGTTTTTCAAATACAGGTTCTAAAGTGTTGAAAAATTCTTCAACAGCTTGGAGGAATTCAGCCTCGTGCCCGTTACGAGCTTTTACAGTTTCAAACACGCTTTGGATATATTCTTTAGCAGATGTCATATCGTTCTCCTTAAATTCTAATTTAATTATGTGTGTCATTATAGCAGAATTTTTTTAACTGTAAAGAGAAAAACAAAAATTTTCTAAAAATTCTATCAATTCGGTTCAGATTTTTCTTTAATCCATAAAATACGAACCTTTTTCTTGGAAATATCTTTCTCAAAGAGAAATTGTGAAAATATGGTATAATATTAGCAATAAAAGGAATCTGGAGGATCAGAATCATGGTATCAACGAAAACACAAATTGCTGGTTTTGAGTTTGAAAATTGTTTGATGAATGCAGCAGGTGTGGCTTGTATGACGATAGCAGAGTTAGAAGGAGTTAAAAACTCAGTGGCAGGAACCTTTGTCACGAAGACAGCGACCTTGGACTTTCGTCAGGGAAATCCTGAGCCACGTTACCAAGATGTTCCACTTGGTTCTATCAACTCTATGGGCTTGCCTAACAATGGCTTAGATTATTATCTGGACTATCTTTTGGATTTGCAGGAAAAAGAGTCAAACCGAACTTTCTTCCTATCTCTGGTCGGCATGTCTCCAGAGGAAACCCATACTATCTTGAAAAAAGTCCAAGAGAGTGATTTTCGTGGTCTGACCGAGCTCAATCTTTCCTGTCCAAATGTTCCAGGTAAACCTCAGATTGCCTATGATTTTGAGACAACTGACCGAATTTTGGCAGAAGTATTTGCCTACTTTACAAAACCTCTTGGAATTAAGCTCCCACCATATTTTGATATTGTTCACTTTGACCAAGCGGCAGCTATTTTCAACAAATATCCGCTCAAGTTTGTTAACTGTGTTAACTCTATCGGAAACGGCCTATATATAGAAGATGAGTCTGTCGTTATTCGTCCTAAAAATGGTTTTGGGGGCATTGGTGGGGAGTATATTAAACCAACTGCTCTAGCTAATGTTCATGCCTTTTATCAACGCTTAAATCCTCAAATCCAAATCATCGGAACAGGTGGCGTGTTGACTGGTCGTGATGCCTTTGAACATATCCTCTGTGGAGCCAGTATGGTGCAGGTGGGAACCACCCTTCACAAAGAAGGCGTCGGTGCTTTTGACCGCATTACCAATGAACTGAAAGTAATCATGGCGGAAAAAGGGTACGAAAGCCTAGAAGATTTCCGTGGGAAATTGCGCTATATTGATTAAATGAACTAAAAAGTCAGAAGAAAGGAGAGAAGATGCTAGCCATTGAAGAGAGTCAGAAGTTGACTTTATCAAATTTACCGAGCCTGAGCCTTTTTACAGGGACAGATCAGGGCCAGTTTGAAGTTGTGAAGGGTCAAGTATTGAAACAGATTGGCTATGATTCTGCTGACCTCAACTTTGCCTACTTTGATATGAAAGAAGTAGTTTACAAAGATGTAGAACTGGAGTTGGTCAGCCTTCCTTTCTTTGCGGATGTGAAAATCGTGATATTGGATCATTTTGTCGATATCACGACTGCTAAAAAGCGCTTTTTGACAGATGATGAGCTCAAGTCATTTGAGGAATACCTTGACAATCCTTCAGCAACAACCAAGTTGTTAATCTTTGCAGAAGGAAAGCTGGATAGTAAAAGACGGTTGGTTAAATTACTGAAGCGTGATGCCAAGGTTTTTGATGCAGTAGAAGCAAAAGAACAAGAATTGCGCCAGTATTTCCAAAAGTGGAGTCAGAAACAAGGTCTGCAGTTTACCAATCATTCTTTTGAAAATCTCCTTATCAAATCTGGTTTTCAATTTAGCGAAATGCAGAAAAATCTCCTCTTTTTACAGTCCTATAAGGAAGACTCTATTATCGAGGAGGAGGATATTGTTAACGCAATTCCCAAGACTTTACAGGACAATATTTTTGATTTAACTCAGTTTATTCTGACTAAAAAGATGGACCAGGCGCGTGATTTGGTTAGAGACTTGACCTTGCAAGGGGAAGATGAAATCAAGTTGATTGCAGTCATGCTGGGACAATTTCGGACTTTTATTCAGGTGAAGATTTTATCGGACTCTGGCCAAACAGAAACGCAGATTGCAAGTAGTCTAGGTGGCTATCTAGGACGCACTCCTAATCCCTATCAGATTAAGTTTGCGCTGAGAGATTCGCGAGGACTTTCCTTGAGTTTTTTGAAGCAAGCTATTTCCTATTTGATTGAGACAGACTATCAGATTAAGACAGGTCTTTATGAAAAAGGTTTCCTTTTTGAAAAGGCACTCTTACAGATTGCTAGTCAGATAAATTGATATTTTTTTGGAACTACAACCCGTGTCAAGATTATCTTGTCGTGGGTTTCTTACTGATTTGCTTGTTTTATACTCAATGAAAATCAAAGAGCAAACTAGGAAACTAGCCGCAGGTTGCTCAAAGCACTGCTTTGAGGTTGTAGATAAGACTGACGAAGTCAGCTCAAAACACTGTTTTTGAGGTTGCGGATGAAACTGACGAAGTCAGTAACATATATCTACGGCAAGGCGACATTGACGCAGTTTGAAGAGATTTTCGAAGAGTATGATTAGAAAGTATTCAGTGATTTCTTCATCTATAAGCAAAAAACTTGAAAAAAGTGAATGTTTACGTTATCATTTTCATATAGAAAGAAAAAGAGGTATTACAGATGGCTATTATCTTACCAGATCTTCCATATGCATACGACGCTTTGGAACCATACATCGATGCGGAAACAATGCATTTGCACCATGACAAACACCATCAAACTTATGTCAACAATGCCAATGCAGCTCTTGAAAAACACCCTGAAATCGGTGAAGACCTTGAAGCCTTGCTTGCTGATGTAGAATCTATTCCAGCTGATATCCGTCAAGCACTTATCAACAACGGTGGTGGACACTTGAACCATGCGCTTTCTGGGAATTGATGACTCCTGAGAAAACAGCTCCTTCAGCAGAACTTGCAGTAGCAATCGATGCAACATTTGGTTCATTTGAAGAATTCCAAGCAGCCTTCACTGCAGCCGCAACAACTCGTTTCGGTTCTGGATGGGCATGGTTGGTTGTCAACAAGGAAGGGAAACTTGAAGTGACTTCAACAGCAAACCAAGACACACCAATCTCAGAAGGTAAAAAACCAATCTTGGGCTTGGACGTTTGGGAACATGCTTACTACGTGAAATACCGCAACGTGCGTCCTGACTACATCAAAGCTTTCTTCTCAGTGATCAACTGGAACAAAGTAGATGAATTGTACGCAGCTGCTAAATAATGATAGTTGGAGGGAAGAATTGTTCTTCTCTTTTTAAGGTTATATTATTTTGGTCTGACAAAATCGTCAGACTTTTTTCATTTTTATGAGAAACGTGCTAACTGCTAGAAATTATGGTAGAATAAAGTATTAAGTAATCGTGAAAAAAGGATATCTATGCGAAAAGAAATTGCACCTGAATTATACAACTATAACAAGTTTCCTGGTCCTGAGTTCCATTTACACGGGGACAAGGTTGAAACGGAAGGGATAGCTTTTTCCTTGGTGGAAAATATCAAGGATGCCTTTGATGTGACGGCTTTTAATCAGCGTTTTTCAGAAGTCTTAACCAAGTTTGATTATATTGTGGGGGACTGGAGTAATGAACAGCTTCGCCTACGAGGTTTTTACAAGGATGACCGAACAGAGGAAAATCTTGAAAAAATCAGTCGTTTACAAGACTATCTTTTAGAGTATTGTAGTTATGGTTGTGCCTATTTTGTCCTAGAAAATGAAGCCCCTAAGCGCGCATCATTTGACAAGAAAATGCGTAAGAAGGAAGAAGAACAGTCTTCTAAAAAAGGGAAGAAACCGACTCAAACCAAACGAAAGCCGAATGCAGATAAGAAAAATAGACGTCGTCAGAAAGATCGGTATTCTCAGAAAGAGGACAAGGGACAACGTCATTTTGTCATTCGTCAGAAGTGAGTAGAGAATAAGGAGAAGAAATGAAACCGTCAATTTATAGTTTAACACGTCAAACCATGCAGGAATGGGTATTGGAGCAGGGAGAGAAGAAATTCCGTGCTGATCAAATCTGGGAATGGCTCTATCGTAAACGTGTCCAGTCATTTGAAGAAATGACCAACCTTTCAAAGGATTTGATTGCTAAGCTCAATGACCAATTTGTGGTCAATCCCTTGAAACAGCGTATTGTGCAAGAGTCTGCTGATGGTACTGTCAAATATCTCTTTGAATTGCCTGATGGTATGTTGATCGAGACTGTACTCATGCGTCAACACTATGGTTTGTCAGTCTGTGTGACCACTCAGGTCGGCTGTAATATCGGTTGTACCTTCTGTGCTTCTGGTTTGATTAAGAAACAACGCGACCTCAATAACGGGGAAATCGTAGCGCAGATCATGCTGGTTCAGAAATACTTCGATGAGCGTGGTCAGGACGAACGCGTCAGCCATATCGTTGTCATGGGAATCGGTGAGCCCTTTGATAATTACAACAATGTCTTGAATTTCGTTCGTACCATCAATGATGACAAGGGAATGGCCATCGGTGCTCGGCACATCACGGTTTCAACTTCAGGTTTAGCCCATAAAATTCGTGATTTTGCTAATGAAGGAGTTCAGGTTAATCTTGCTGTTTCTCTTCACGCACCCAATAATGAATTGCGTTCAAGCATCATGAAGATTAACCGTGCCTTTCCGATTGAAAAACTCTTCGCAGCTATTGAGTACTACATCGAAACAACCAATCGTCGTGTGACCTTTGAGTACATTATGCTCAATGAAGTCAATGACGGTGTAGAACAAGCCTTGGAATTGGCTGAATTGCTCAAGAACATCAAGAAATTGTCTTATGTAAACTTGATTCCTTATAACCCAGTTAGTGAGCATGACCAATATAGTCGTAGTCCCAAAGAGCGCGTCATGGCCTTCTATGATACGCTTAAGAAAAAGGGGGTCAACTGTGTTGTTCGTCAAGAGCATGGAACTGATATTGATGCAGCTTGTGGACAATTACGTTCTAATACAATGAAACGTGACCGCCAGAAAGCAGTCGCAGCAGTCAATCCTTAATGATGAAGAAAACTCATAATCATATTTTGGTCTTGGGAGTCATTTTCTATAGCATTTGTATCGTCTACTTTTGTTTTACTCCTCAAGAACATTCTCCTGTGGGAGTGGAAACTCCAGGTATTCAACATCTTGGACGCCTGGTTTTTCTTTTGACTCCTTTCAATTCTTTCTGGAAACTGGGCGAAGTGAGTGATATGGGACAATTATGCTGGATTTTTTTACAAAATATCCTCAATGTCTTCTTGTTTTTTCCTCTGGTCTTCCAACTCCTTTATCTCTTTCCAAACTTAAGGAAAACAAAAAGGGTTCTTCTTTTCAGTTTTCTAGTTAGTCTTGGAATTGAGTGTACGCAGTTGGTCTTGGACTTTTTCTTTGATTTCAATCGCGTCTTTGAGATTGATGATTTGTGGACCAATACCTTGGGTGGCTATTTGGCTTGGCTCCTCTATAAACAATTACATAAAAACAAGATAAGGAATTAAAATGAGTATTTTAGAAGTTAAAAATCTGAGTCACGGTTTTGGTGACCGTGCAATTTTTGAAGATGTGTCCTTCCGTCTCCTCAAGGGGGAACATATCGGTCTGGTCGGTGCTAATGGTGAAGGGAAATCAACCTTTATGAGCATTGTGACTGGTAAGATGTTGCCAGATGAAGGGAAAGTCGAATGGTCTAAATATGTGACGGCTGGTTATTTGGACCAGCACTCAGTCTTAGAAGAAGGTCAGTCTGTTCGAGATGTACTCCGTACGGCCTTTGATGAGTTATTCAAAGCAGAAGCCCGTATCAATGACCTTTATATGGAAATGGCTGAAGATGGAGCGGATGTTGATGCTCTCATGGAAGAAGTGGGAGAACTCCAAGACCGTTTGGAGAGTCGTGATTTCTATACCTTGGATGCTAAAATTGACGAAGTAGCGCGTGCCCTTGGTGTTATGGACTTTGGCATGGATACAGATGTAACCTCTTTATCAGGTGGACAAAGAACCAAGGTGCTTTTGGCAAAACTTCTCCTTGAAAAGCCTGATATCTTGCTTTTGGACGAGCCGACTAACTACTTGGATGCTGAGCATATTGACTGGCTTAAGCGCTATCTCCAAAACTATGAGAATGCCTTTGTCCTCATTTCGCACGATATTCCATTCCTAAATGATGTTATCAATATCGTCTATCATGTGGAAAATCAACAGTTGACGCGTTATTCTGGTGATTACTACCAGTTCCAAGAAGTCTATGCTATGAAGAAATCTCAGCTGGAGGCGGCCTACGAACGTCAGCAGAAAGAAATTGCAGACCTCAAGGACTTCGTAGCTCGAAACAAAGCGCGTGTTGCAACACGAAACATGGCCATGTCTCGTCAGAAGAAATTGGATAAGATGGATATTATCGAGCTGCAAAGTGAGAAACCAAAACCATCCTTTGATTTTAAACCAGCTCGTACACCAGGGCGCTTTATCTTTCAAGCCAAGGATTTGCAAATTGGTTATGATCGTCCTCTGACCAAGCCTTTAAATCTTACCTTTGAACGCAATCAAAAGGTTGCTATTATCGGGGCAAATGGTATCGGGAAAACAACTCTCTTGAAGAGTCTCTTGGGAATTATCCCGCCAATCGCTGGGGAAGTGGAACGCGGTGACTACCTAGAACTCGGTTATTTTGAACAGGAAGTAGAAGGAGGTAATCGCCAAACTCCTCTTGAAGCTGTCTGGAATGCCTTTCCAGCCCTCAACCAAGCAGAAGTCCGTGCAGCCCTTGCCCGCTGTGGTTTGACAACCAAGCATATCGAAAGCCAAATTCAGGTCTTGTCAGGTGGGGAACAAGCCAAGGTTCGTTTCTGTCTCTTGATGAATCGTGAAAACAACGTTTTAGTGCTGGACGAGCCGACCAACCATTTGGATGTGGATGCCAAGGATGAACTCAAACGCGCTCTCAAAGAATACAAGGGATCTATCCTTATGGTCTGCCACGAACCAGACTTTTATGAAGGCTGGATGGATCAAATCTGGGATTTTAATAATTTAACTTAAGAATGAGAGTAAAAGAAATACAGTACGAATGTGGGTACTGTATTTAGGTTTTTAAGATTTAATACTCTTCGAAAATCTCTTCAAACCGCGTCAACGTCGCCTTGCCGTACTCAAGTACAGCCTGCGGCTAGTTTCCTAGTTTGCTCTTTGATTTTCATTGAGTTTAAAATCGTAGTCTTTCACCACTTCGATGCTATCAATAGTAATAGCAGTAGTTGGTTTGTCTTTTTCATCTTTTTCGGCTTTAGCAATTTTATCTACAACATCCATACCGTCAATCACTTGACCAAAGACTGGGTGTTTGCCATCTAGACTAGGATTTCCACCTTCTTTGTAGGCTTCGATGATTTTCTTTGGATACTTGCTTGTAGGGAGTTTAGCAGAGGTATCTGTAGAGTTTTGGTTGATGAAGAACTGGCTGCCATTGGTGTTTGGTTGACCAGTATTAGCCATAGCAAGAGCACCACGGATGTTATAGAGATAAGGAGTAATCTCGTTCTTGAAACCAGTTCCCTTGTCTTTAGTCTTATCCTTGTCATGCCAGATGGACTGACCACCTGTACCGTCCCCTTTTGGATCTCCAGTTTGGACCATAAAACCATCGATGACACGGTGGAAGGTAATGCCGTTATAGTATCCTTCTTTGGCATGAGTGAGGAAGTTTTCAACCGCTAGAGGAGCGAGTTTAGGGAAGAGTTTGATACGGATATCTCCTTGACTTGTGTGGAGAATCACTTCAGCCTCGTCTTCAGCAACTTCTTTAGATAGTTGTGGGAAATTGGCGTTTTCGTTTGTTAAAGCATCGTTTAACTCCTTGGCAGATTGGGCTGCTGCTTTGGAGCTTTCCTCAGCAGCCAAGCTAGAATCTACATAGTCATCACCACGCAAACTACGTTGGATGTTGCTACATCCAGCTAGGGCTACAGTGGATAGTAAAAGAAGGGTTGCTAGTTTTTTCATTCTGATCCTTTCAAAAATTCATTTCTACCATTGTACCCTAAAAGGAAGTGGATTTCAAATATTAGTGACAAGGCAGTTTAAGAGGAAGCCAACCAGAAAGTCGCTTGTTTAGGGGCATCAATGCCATAAGTGTACTCAAAGTATTTAGGGAACCAGATCTTAAGAAAGCTCGTAAAGCATCACAATTAGTAAAGATTAATTCGAAAGAATTACTATATTTTAAAAGAGCACATTTTCAAAGGATTTTTTCTTTTGGCTTCAATTCCTAATTAATCAATGAACTTAATACTAGGTCTCGAAAAGAATTATGCTTCCTCTTTCTGTCTGAGTTCAAAGAGGTCTTCTACTTTCAGATTAAAAACTTGAGCAATTTTAAGAGCCATTTCCAGCGAAGGATTGTAACGGTTATTTTCCAAGTGCAGAATTGTCTCGCGTCGCATGCCGATGAGGTCGGCTAACTCCTGCTGGGTCATGCCTGTGGACTCACGAACAGATTTGAGATTAGTAATAATCTTGCTTTCTTTGGCCATGCTTATCCTCTACGTTCCAAGATAAGATAGACAACCGAAAAGATGCAAATCAGGGTAGCTATGCTAATAAATATCTGTCCCATGTAAAGAGTGAGAGACCCCATATACCCAATGATAACTGCTAGGATCATCAGTGCGCCTAGTATAAAAACAAACATCAAGCTAGCTGCCTTTGCTAAATTAGCATAAAAGCGTTCGTCCGGAGTTTCCTTGACATTTTTTAAAGAGAAAAAGACCAAATAGAATCACTTCAATAACGAGGCTAATTCCCAAAATCCATTCTTTAATACCAGAACTTACGCTAGGGGTCGCAACCCAAATCCCTACTGTATAAAAAATGCTTGCTGCAAATAAAAGTACCGTGTAAAGCTTAGCAGACAAGTCAAAAATAATCTTTCCCTTACCTTTCTGACTCTTATGTAGCCAGCTCCAAATAGCTATAATTTGGCCTGATACTGAAATACCAGTAATAACTAACTTGGGTCCCCAACTAAGATTAGAACCAAATAAAACAATAAAATCAATAAAGAGAGCTACGGCAATCATTGCAATGAGGCCACGCATTTTTTGACTTTTTTTCATGATAGACTCCTTTTTTGTGTTATAAATATATAACACTTAAATTTTTATGTTATAAATATATCACATTTAAATTTGGAAAGCAAGAATTTATGTGCCAAGGTGGCAATTATTTGAAAAAAAATTTTTTAATAAAAGCCCTCGCTAGTCAAACAACTAAAGAATTTTTTGGAAAAATCTAGATACTGTATGAATCTCTACTTTTTTTCTTAGACTGTTATAAATTCTCTCAAAATAAGCTTTTGTAGGTGTAGAAGTTAATTTTTTACAGAACTAAATTATTCCCCTATTTAGAATCTATTAATTCATATTTTATAAATTAATTAGTAGATATCTTTCTTAAAATCCTTGATGTTTCTCTTGGGAACGGGCTTTAGGATTTAGGAGCCAAGTATCCAAATCTCGTTCAGGCGATATGAAGGGTTTGACTTGATGGTCTTTATAAAATAGTATTCACGGATAGCCTCTTTCAAACATTTATTTCCTACTTCTAACAAATTTATAAATGGTTTAAAAATTTTATAGTCTGTCAAGTTTTTTTCTTGACACCTGCCAGAAATCTGCTATAATAGAACATGTGCTAAATAGCTCAGCTATTTCACCGAAATAAAAAATAAGAAAAGAGACTTTAAAAATGGCAGTTAAAATCCGTTTGACTCGTATGGGTTCTAAGAAAAAACCTTTCTACCGTATCAACGTAGCAGATTCACGTTCACCACGTGACGGACGTTTCATCGAAACAGTTGGAACTTACAACCCACTTGTTGCTGAAAACCAAGTAACTTTGAAAGAAGACCGCGTTCTTGCATGGTTGGCTGATGGAGCTCAACCTTCAGATACAGTTCGCAACATCCTTTCAAAAGAAGGTGTATTGAAGAAATTCCACGATTCTAAATTCTCAAAATAAGTTTAAAGTAGGTTGACAGATGGATACGATTGAAAATCTCATTATTGCGATTGTGAAACCCTTGATTTCACAACCAGATGCCTTAACTATCAAGATTGAAGATACACCAGAATTTTTGGAATATCATTTGGATCTTGATCAAAGCGATGTGGGTCGTGTAATCGGTCGTAAGGGTCGCACTATTTCTGCGATAAGAACGATTGTCTACTCTGTCCCAACTGAAGACAAAAAAGTAAGAATCGTTATTGACGAAAAATAAGAAGGGCGGGACGAATGTCTCGCTTTTTTTGCAAGGAGCAGGATATGAAGGATTTAACGTTTAGACAATTACAAGACTACCTACTGGAACATTACTAGCAGTCTCGGACTGAGGAAGGTCTCTTTATGAAGTTAGTGGAGGAAGTCGGAGAAGTAGCTGAGGTTTTGAATGATCGTTCTGGTAGAAAAGATGGGGTTCAAGATTCTAACGATGAACTAGCAAAAGAACTGGCTGATATCATTCACTACACTGTCGCAATTGCGGCCATCAACGACATGGATCTAACCAAGACTATTTTTGAAAAAGACAAAAAGGCGGCTATCAAATATCAGCTTGAACGAGATTTGGAAGGATTTTTGAAGGGGGACATCTAAGACGATAAGAAATCAATTTTTTACTAATAAAGAAGGTATTAGTAAATATAAGAAAGAGAAAGCAAGGAAACTGGCAGTTTATATTATCAAAGTAAGGAATTTCCAAGAGGCAGATAAGCTAGAACTTGTGAGACAAGAACGAGAAAAGTAAATCAGACTTGCTGAATCCTTTTTAGTCAATGAACTAGATAAAAGGTGATAGAAGGCATAAAATACTAATCCTAGAAATAGCATCTAGGATTCTACTATGCTACAATGGAAAGACAGTATCAAAGAATTCTAGTCAATCAATCTTGAGAATAGCTACTTTTAAAGGGAGTAACAATCTATGAACGAGAAAACAAAAGCATACCTAGCTGCCTTATCCTTTTCAGCCATCATTGGTTTTTCTTTTTTATTTATTAAGATTGCTTTAGGCTATGCCAGTCCTCTCACAAACTTAGCGCATCGCTATACAATCGCAGCTTTAGTAATGGTCGTTCTTCATCAAACCAAACTTATCAAAGTGAGTTTAAGTAGAAAAGATATTCTTTCTATTCTTCCTATGAGTCCTTTTCTATCCTCTTCTCTTTTTTATTTTTCAATCCTTTGCTTTACAGTATATATCGTCTTCTGAAGCTGGAATTTTACAGGCTCTTGTCCCGATTTTTACGCTCCTTTTAGCATCGGCCTTTCTCAAGGAAAAGACAAGCTTGCTTCAAAAGTTCTTTTTATTTTTATCTGTAGCAGGAGTAGTTTTCATCTTCCTTAGCAAAGGAGCAAACTTTAGCACGGAAACTGCTAGCTTTGGCTTTCTCTTGATGTTGGGATCTGTTCTCGCCAATGCAATAAACAATATTCTCAGCAAGTCCAAAGGAGGACGCTATCGGGCCATGGATATGACAGCTGTTGTGATATTTGTTGGCTTCGTCACCTTTAATACGCTGAGTCTGACCTCGCACTATCTAGATGGAAACATATTAGCTTACTTTGCGCCACTTGGACAGGTATCTTATCTGCTTTCAATTCTTTATTTGGGAATTCTAGCCTCTATCGTTACTGGTAGTCTCTCTATATATGCTATTGTTCGACTTGGAGCATCAACCGTCAGTGTCTTTGGAAATCTTGGAACAGTTTTGACTATTCTAGCAGGAGCTCTTATCCTCCACGAACCAATTTATAGCTACCATGTCATCGGAGCAACTTTGATTATTGCTGGAATTTTAGGCATGAATCTGATGAGAAAAAAGTAAAGATTGCGTAGCAGTCTTTTTCTTTTATCCAAATGATGCAGAAAATTCAAAATTTTTAATGAAACTAAGTTTGGAAAACGATGATTTTAATATAGCATGATAAAATAGATAAAAAGAATGACACTAGGATAAAGAGGAGAGAGTGTAATAATGAAGCAAAATGATATAGCTGAAGCTATTGCTTTTTATAACAGAAAACCCAAGACTTTGGTACGTCACATTATACCAGTCTTAGATTGTGACTTGGTTGTTTATCATCGTCCTGGAAACACAAATAAAGGCCACATTATTTTTTATCATGGAGCTTGTGGCCGTAGTCAGATGTGGGCCCACCAGTATGATGTCTTTGAAGGATTTGACCTCTACTTTGTCAATGTTAGAGGACAGGGTGAATCACCTATGAAAGTTGGTCTACCTGACTTAGAAGGTGCTGTTCAAGATGTAGATGCTATTTTATCCTATTTCCAGCTAGAAGAGGTGATATTGGTTGGTCATTCTTGGGGAGGGAATCCACTTCAAGAGTACACCTATCGCCATCCAGAAAGAGTTCTAGCCTTGGTCATGGTAGATAGTTGGGGACAGCATCGTTACCTATCAGATAAAGAGAGAAATCGCATAAAATATAGTTCCCTTATGTACAAAACTATTCCTTGGAAGTTGATTGCAGATAAGAACTCAAAAATGTGTAGTGATAATCCTATCACAAGAGAATTAATCAAGACGGCCATTATAGAAACTGGGAGAGATGTTTTTTTGAACCTTGGAATCACAGGTTTTTTGGCTGTCCATGAGATAGAAGGCTATCATGGCAATCCTCCTATGCTATTAGTAAGAGGCGAAAAATGATTTTTCCCAAACACCTAAAAAAATGATCTACGATGGTATCATTGCCTTAAATCCCAATGCGCGTCAAGTAACGATTTCAGATAGTAAACACCAACCGATGAATGATCATCCTGAAGAGTTTAATCAGATAATTGGTGAATTCTTTGAAGAAGTAGTAGCTCTGTAAGATGAGATTTATCCAACTTGAGAAAAATCCTTGGAACGTGATAAAAATAAAGGATAAGGATTTTTAATAATTCATTATACAGAATGAGTGGATTTCTTTATGAAGAGGATTGAAGTATCTACAGAAATTGGTAGTCTCTCTGTTACTTATCAAAAGCAAAAAAAAGTGCTAGTTTGTTTAAGTGGCGCAGGCTTGCTACCAAGTTATGAAAATTTTTCACTTATAATCGAAAAGCTTCCTCCCACAATTGGTTATTTGACAATTGATTTTCCAAACACAGGTAGGAGTCCGATTCATGACCAAGCTGGAAAAAATCTGGATAATCTTGCAGATGCGGTTTATGAAGTACTTGAAGAATTGGCGATTTCTGAATATATACTTTGTGCACATAGTTTGAGTGGAATTTTAGCTTGCAAATTGCTCAACAAACCAATTAAGTGTCAGGCTTTAGTAGCAATTGAACCGACAACTAAAAAAGTCATGTTTGCTGATTTTTCAGAAAATCCTTATCCAGAAATGGAAGAGCAGATGAGGCTGATTGAGGAGTGTGGTCCTGAACTTTATTTTAAGAACTTAACTCAAGCCACATTTAGCCCTGAAATTAATAAAGAAATCTGGGAAATAATGCAAGAAAAAGGCTCAGAGTTGGAAAATCAAGATCCAGAATTTCAGATATCTGGAGAGATTACTGAGGAAGATTTTGAGAATTTGTCGATAGAATCTCATGTCCCTGTATTTATTTTTTGTCAGGCTTATAGAGAAAAAGAGTACAGAGAATCAGAATATTGGACTTCCAATACTAAACTCATTTTAGGAGGGAGTCACCATTATTTACAATGGTCAGAATCAGAAAAAAATTGCGACTATTATTCAAAAGTTGTCAGAATAAGATGGAAAGAAGGAGACTACAGGAGACAAGATGAACTACTTTAATGTTGGGAAAATCGTCAATACGCAGGGGTTGCAAGGTGAGATGAGAGTCTTGTCTGTGACAGATTTTTGCAGAAGAACGGTTTAAAAAGGGGCTGAGCTAGCCTTGTTTGATGAAAAAGATCAGTTTGTCCAAACAGTGACCATCGCTAGCCACCGTAAACAGAAAAAAACTTTGACATCATTAAATTCAAAGATATGTACCATATCAACGCTATCGAAAAGTACAAAGGATACAGTCTCAAAGTTGCTGAGGAAGATTTAAAACGATCTAGATGATGGTGAATTCTACTATCATGAGATTATCGGTTTGGAAGTCTATGAGGGAGAGAACCTGATTGGAACCATCAAGGAAATCCTGCAACCAGGTGCTAACGATGTCTGGGTGGTCAAGCGAAAAGGCAAGCGTGACTTATTATTGCCTTATATCCCGCCAGTGATTCTCAATGTTGATATTCCGAATAACCGCGTCGATGTGGAAATCTTAGAAGGGTTAGACGATGAAGATTGATATTTTAACCCTCTTTCCAGAGATGTTCTCTCCACTGGAGCACTCAATCGTCGGAAAGGCTCGAGAAAAAGGGCTCTTGGATATCCAGTATCATAATTTTCGAGAAAATGCTGAAAAGGCCCGTCATGTAGATGATGAGCCCTACGGAGGTGGTCAGGGCATGTTGCTCCGAGCCCAACCCATTTTCGATGCCTTTGATGCTATTGAAAAGAAAAATCCGAGAGTGATTCTCCTCGATCCTGCAGGGAAGAAATTTGATCAGACTTATGCTGAAGATTTGGCTCAAGAGGAAGAGCTAATCTTTATCTGCGGTCACTATGAGGGCTATGATGAGCGGATCAAGACCTTGGTGACGGATGAGATTTCCTTAGGAGATTATGTCTTAACTGGAGGAGAATTGGCAGCTATGACCATGATTGATGCTACAGTACGCCTGATTCCAGAAGTGATTGGCAAGGAGTCTAGCCACCAAGATGATAGTTTTTCTTCAGGCCTTCTTGAATACCCTCAGTACACACGTCCCTATGATTATCGTGGTATGGTTGTGCCGGATATTCTGATGAGCGGGCACCATGAAAAGATTCGTCAGTGGCGATTGTATGAGAGTTTGAAGAAAACCTATGAACGCAGACCGGATTTGCTTGAACATTATCAACTGACAGCAGAAGAAGAAAAAATGCTGGCAGAAATCAAAGAAAACAAAGAATAAAGGAGATACCTATGCAAGTAATCAAACGTGATGGAGAAATTGCTGAATTTAATCCAGATAAGATTTACCAAGCTATCTTAAAGGCAGCCCAGACTGTCTATGTATTGACAGATGATTTGCGTCAAAACCTTGCACAAGTCACTAAGAAAGTGGTTTTGGATTTGGAAGAAGCCAAGGTGGAACGTGCTACCATCAGCATGATTCAGTCTATGGTTGAACATCGTTTACTGGGTGCAGGTTACATTACCATTGCAGAACACTACATTTCCTATCGTCTACAACGTGACTTGGAAAGAAGTGGTTATGGAGACCATATCGCTGTTCATTTACATTTTGAACAAATTCGCTAAGAAAAAGAGTGGGATGAAGCAACTACATCTCACTCTTTCTTAAATCTATTTTTTTGGGCTGTTTGGACGGTTGAAGGGACAAATCGTAGGCGTTGAATATCGCTTATGCGGATAATACGGGTTACATTTTTGGCAAAATTTTTCACGATAATTTGCTGGCGTTGCTGATCGTATTTGATGATGTCACCTGTAAAGCTTGTCTCAGACAAGATAAGGTGAACAGCGGTTTGTTTCTGGATAGCCTCTTCAATAGTGGCTGTAAGGGAGTTGGTTTCAGTCTGGTCAGGTTGGTCATGTCCATTTAAAAAGTCATGTATTTTATCTAGAACTTGCTGGAATTTATGTTTCATATTGGCCTCCCTTCTTTTATATCAATATTATATAAAATTTTCCTAAAATCTACAAGATTTTACGAATAAACTAATGAAAGCTAAAAAAGGAGAAGAAAATGGCAGAATTTACATTTGAAATCGAAGAGCACTTGTTGACTCTTTCTGAAAACGAAAAAGGTTGGACTAAGGAAATCAACCGTGTGAGCTTTAATGGTGCCCCTGCAAAGTTTGATATTCGTGCTTGGAGTCCAGATCATACTAAAATGGGCAAAGGGATTACTCTCTCAAATGAAGAATTTCAAACCATGGTGGATGCCTTTAAAGGTAACTAATACTTAATGAAAATCAAAGAGCAAACTAGGAAGCTAGCCGTAGGCAGTACTTGAGTACGGCAAGGCGAAGCTGACGTGGTTTGAATTGATTTTCGAAGAGTATAAGTTTTCAAAATGAAAGAAAAGGATACTGAGTTATGACAACTCGATATCCTTTTTTAGTTAGCAAAGTAAGCCTGATTTTTAAGGCGTTGAAGTAATGGACGGCTAATAAAACTAATAGCAATAATTTTACCAAGATCTGGGATGATAAAGGGAAATACCCCTACAGCAAGAGCTTTTTCAAATGGCATTCCAGCTAGGAAATGCAATCCAATGATCCCACCAACAAAGACAAGTGTATCTCCCAAGAGATTTGCTAGAAAAATTCTGACAAAACCACTATCACTGTTAGTTAGAGAAGAGGTAAGTCCAGAATAAACAAGATAAAACCAAAGATAGCCTGCAGTAGGACCAATCAAAGCATGAAATCCAGCTCCACCTCCTGCAAAGACAGGAAGACCGATAGCACCTAGAAGAAGATAGAGTCCAACAGAAAGTACAGCCTCTCTCGGTCTAAAGACAGTAGCAATCAAGCCGATTGCAAAGTTCTGCAGAGTGAAGGGAACAGGTCCAATTGGAAGACTGATTTGTGCCAAAACAGCAATGAGAGCAGCCCCAATAGCAGGGATAGCATAAACGTGAGCTTTTTTCAAAATAGTTAACCTCTTTTCTTATGTATAGTAACTATTATACTTAAATTAATATCATTGTCAACCTGTTTTTGTAACAAAGGTAACAAAAAACTGTAACAGCCGATTTTGCTGACTGGGTAAGTTGTTTTCATCGATTCGTAAATCATCAAAAAAGAAGCCGACACATTTGTATCAGCTTCTTTTGTTTCGATTAACGCATGGTTACAAATTCTTCGGATGCAGTTGGGTGAATCGCCACAGTTGCATCAAAGTCTGCCTTGGTTGCTCCCATTTTGATAGCAACGGCAAAACCTTGAATCATTTCATCCACACCGTATCCAATTCCATGAAGTCCGACAACTTTTTCTTCTGAACCAGCTGTGATCAATTTGAAACGTGTTTCTTGGCGGTTGCAAGTGCAAGCAGAGTACATAGAAGTAAAGCTTGATTTGTAAACCTTGATTTGGTCTTGACCGTATTCTTTAATAGCTTGCTCTTCGGTCAATCCAACCGTTCCGATAGCAGGGTGTGAAAAGACAACAGTTGGAATGGTTGAGTAGTCCATTTTAGCAGTCGTTTTGCCGTTAAAGAGACGTTCAGACAAAGTACGTCCAGCCTTGATAGCAACTGGAGTCAGTTCTTTCTCACCAGTTACATCACCTAGAGCATAGATTCCCTCAACAACAGTATTTTGGTATTCATCCACTTGGATAAAGCCACGTTCGTTTAGAGTCACTCCAGCTTTTTCAAGTTGCAAGCCCTTAACGTTTGGACGGCGACCTGTAGCCCAGATAACTTGGCTAGCTGTGTGACTAGTACCATCTTCGAAATGAATGGTAATGCCTTCAGCAGTTTTCTCTAACTTGACAGGGACTTTGTGAGTATGAAGTGGCAAGTTTGTTCTTTCCATTTCCTTGACCAAACCTTCAACGATGTAAGAATCAAAACCACGTAAAGGACGATCACGGCGAACAAAGAGGTCTGTCTTGACACCAAAAGTGTGGAGTACGCCAGCTAGTTCAACAGCGATATAACCAGCGCCTAGAATGGCAACTGACTCTGGCAATTCTTCCCAGGCAAATACATCATCAGAAGAACCACCTAGTTCAGCACCAGGAATATTTGGAATACTTGGATGGGCACCAGTAGCAATCACGATATGTTTAGCACGAATGAGTTCACCATTTACGCTAACAGTATGAGAATCTACAAATTCAGCATGACCTTCAATCAAGTCTACACCGTTGCGTTTAAAACTGCCATCATAAGAAGAACGAGCGCGATCAATGTAGGCTTCACGATTGCGACGTAGGGTTGCAAAGTCAAAGTTAAGATCAGTAGTTTTAAAACCGTAGTCTTCTCCAAATTGATGGAAAGTCTCAGCGATTTGTGCCCCGTACCACATGATTTTTTTAGGAACACAACCGACGTTGACACAGGTTCCACCTAATTTCTTTTCCTCAATAACGGCTGCTTTGGCTCCATGTTCACCAGCACGGTTCATGGTAGCAATTCCTCCGCTACCTCCACCAATAGCAATGATATCATATTCTCTCATTGAAAACTCCTTTGTACTCTTTTAAATAGTAGAGTGTCATTTTTTGATAGTCATATTCTATCTTTTTTTTGATGTGATTGCAAAAATCTGCTACGTTCAAAAAAATTAAGAAAAAGGCTTGCGAAAAAGAAAAATAAAGTGTATTATATAACTAGTACAATGATTGTAAAATGAATTCCGAACAATAATTTAGTCCTGAAATGTCATTATTTCGTTCTAAACTGTTATTGTTTATATTTGGTAATTTTTGTATAATATTCTTAAGGACTTTAAATCAAAAAGGAGTTTCACTATGAAAAAGAATGGTAAAGCTAAAAAGTGGCAATTGTATGCAGCAATTGGTGCTGCAAGTGTAGTTGTATTGGGTGCTGGAGGGATTTTACTCTTTAGACAACCTTCTCATACTGCTGTAAAAGATGAGGCTACTCATCTGGTTGTTGCCAAGGAAGGAAGCGTGGCCTCCTCTGTTTTGTTATCAGGGACAGTAACGGCAAAAAATGAACAATATGTTTATTTTGATGCTAGTAAGGGAGATTTAGATGAAATCCTTGTTTCTGTGGGTGATAAGGTCAGCGAAGGGCAGGCTTTAGTCAAGTACAGTAGTTCAGAAGCCCAGGCGGCCTATGATTCAGCGAGTCGAGCAGTTGCGAAGGCAGATCGTCATATCAACGAACTCAACCAAGCACGCAATGAAGCCGCTTCAGCTCCGACTCCACAGTTGCCAACACCAGCAGGAGTGAAGGAGCTACAGCGCAAAGTCCAGCTCCAGTCGCAGGAAATTCAGTTTCATCTATTGATGCACAACTAGGTGATGCTCGTGATGCCCGTGCAGATGCAGCAGCGCAATTAAGCAAGGCTCAAAGTCAGTTGGATGCAACGACTGTTCTCAGTACCCTAGAGGGAACTGTGGTCGAAGTCAATCGCAATGTTTCTAAATCTCCAACAGGAGCTAGCCAGGTGATGGTTCATATTGTAAGCAATGAAAACTTACAAGTTAAGGGCGAACTATCTGAATACAACCTTGCCAACCTATCTGTAGGGCAAGAAGTAACCTTCACTTCTAAAGTTTATCGAGATAAGACCTGGACTGGTAAGATTAGCTATATCTCTGATTACCCTAAAAACAATGGCGAAGCAGCAAGTGCAACAGCTACCGCAGCTGCTGGTAATTCTGGTTCTAAATATCCATATACCATTGATGTTACAAGTGAAATTGGTGACTTGAAACAAGGATTCTCAGTAAGTGTTGAGGTGAAGAACAAGACTAAAGCCATTTTGGTTCCTCTAACAAGTGTTGTGACTGAAAATGATAAGAACTATGTCTGGGTGCTTGACGAGCAGAAAAAGGCCAAGAAAGTGGAAGTTGGTTTGGGCAATGCTGATGCAGACAACCAAGAAATCACTTCAGGTCTGACAAATGGAGTCAAGGTCATCAGTAACCCAACGTCTTCTCTAGAGGAAGGAAAAGAGGTGAAGGCTGATGAAGCAACTAATTAGTCTAAAAAATATCTGCAGAAGTTACCGTAATGGTGACCAAGAACTGCAGGTACTCAAAAATATTAACCTTGAAGTAAATGAGGGTGAATTCGTTGCTATCATGGGACCATCAGGTTCTGGTAAGTCTACTCTCATGAATACCATTGGAATGTTGGATACACCAAGCAGTGGAGAGTATTATCTTGAAGGTCAAGAAGTGGCTGGATTGGGTGAAAAACAACTAGCCAAGGTTCGCAACCAACAAATCGGTTTTGTCTTTCAGCAGTTCTTTCTTCTATCCAAACTCAATGCTCTGCAAAATGTAGAATTACCCTTGATTTACGCGGGAGTTTCGGCTTCAAAACGTCGCAAGTTAGCTGAGGAGTATCTAGATAAGGTTGAATTGACAGAACGTAGTCATCATTTGCCTTCAGAATTATCTGGAGGTCAAAAGCAACGTGTGGCTATTGCGCGTGCCTTGGTAAACAATCCTTCTATTATCCTAGCAGACGAACCGACAGGAGCCTTGGATACCAAAACAGGGAACCAAATCATGCAACTATTGGTTGACTTGAACAAAGAAGGAAAAACCATTATCATGGTAACGCATGAGCCTGAAATCGCTGCTTATGCTAAACGTCAGATTGTCATTCGAGATGGAGTCATTTCGTCTGATAGTGCTCAGTTAGAAAAGGAGGAAAACTAAGATGCAGAATCTGAAATTTGCCTTTTCATCTATTATGGCTCACAAGATGCGTTCTTTGCTTACCATGATTGGGATTATTATCGGTGTTTCATCGGTTGTTGTGATTATGGCTCTGGGTGATTCCATGTCTCGACAGCTCAATAAAAACATGACCAGATCTCAGAAAAATATCAGTGTCTTTTTCTCTTCTAAAAAGAGCAAAGATGGGTCTTTTACTCAGAAACAATCAGCTTTTACGGTTTCTGGAAAAGAAGAGGAAGTTCATGTTGAACCACCAAAACCGCAAGAATCTTGGGTCAAGGAGGCAGCCAAACTCAAGGGAGTGGATAATTACTATGTAACCAACTCAACGAACGCCATCTTGACTTATAAAGATAAAAAGGTTGAAAATGCCAATTTGACAGGTGGAAACAGAACTTATATGGAGGCTGTTAACAATGAAATTCTTGCAGGTCGTAGTCTGAGAGAACAAGATTTCAAAGAATTTGCAAGTGTCATTTTGCTTGATGAAGAATTATCCATTAGTCTATTTGGATCTCCTCAAGAGGCTATTAACAAGGTTGTGGAAGTCAATGGTTTTAGTTATCGAGTCATTGGTGTTTATACTAGCCCAGAATCTAAAAATTCAAAAATGTATGGTCTTGGTGGCTTGCCTATTACCACAAATATCTCCCTTGCTGCGAATTTTAATGTAGATGAAATTGCTAATATTGTCTTTCGAGTGAATGACACAAGCTTGACTCAAACTCTGGGTCCAGAATTAGCACGAAAAATGACAGAGCTTGCTGGCTTGCAACAGGGAGAATATCAAGTATCAGATGAGTCAGCTGCATTTGCAGAAGTTCAACAATCGTTTAGTTTTATGACGACGATTATTAGTGCCATTGCAGGTATTTCCCTCTTTGTTGGAGGAACTGGTGTTATGAATATCATGCTGGTTTCTGTAACAGAGCGTACCCGTGAGATTGGTCTCCGTAAGGCTTTGGGTGCAACTCGTGCCAATATTTTAATCCAGTTTTTGATTGAATCCATGATTTTGACCTTGTTAGGTGGATTAATTGGCTTGACAATTGCAAGTGGTTTAACTGCCTTAGCAGGTTTGCTATTGCAAGGCTTGATTGCGGGTATAGAAGTTGGAGTATCAATCCCAGTTGCCCTATTTAGTCTTGCAGTTTCGGCTAGCGTGGGTATAGTTTTTGGGGTCTTGCCAGCCAACAAGGCATCGAAGCTTGATCCAATTGAAGCTCTTCGTTATGAATAAGATTAACAAGATGGACACTTGTCTATCTTGTTTTTGTATGGATTTCCCTATCGAAAATCATTAAAAATGTGATATAATGAAGTGTTAGAAAAACAGGTTTCATTTGCCTGGAAAGGAAAAATTATGTCTGAAAAGAATTTTTATATTACAACACCGATTTACTATCCATCTGGTAAACTTCATATCGGATCTGCCTACACAACCATTGCTTGTGATGTCCTAGCACGTTACAAACGCCTGATGGGCTACGATGTCTTTTATTTGACAGGTCTTGATGAGCATGGTCAGAAAATCCAGCAGAAAGCTGAAGAAGCTGGTATCACACCTCAAGCTTATGTTGATGGGATGGCAGTTGGAGTCAAAGAACTCTGGCAATTACTCGATATCTCATACGATAAATTCATCCGTACAACTGATGACTATCATGAAAAAGTAGTGGCGCAGGTCTTTGAACGCTTGCTTGCTCAAGATGATATCTATTTGGGTGAATATTCTGGTTGGTACTCAGTTTCAGATGAGGAATTCTTTACAGAAAGTCAACTTGCAGAAGTTTTCCGTGACGAAGCTGGAAATGTAACCGGAGGAATCGCTCCGTCAGGACACGAAGTGGAATGGGTATCTGAAGAGTCTTATTTCCTTCGCCTCAGCAAATACCAAGACCGCTTGGTCGAATTTTTCAAAGCTCATCCTGAATTTATTACTCCAGATGGTCGTCTGAATGAAATGCTTCGCAACTTTATCGAGCCAGGTTTAGAGGATTTGGCTGTTTCTCGTACAACCTTTACATGGGGCGTGCCAGTACCATCAAATCCTAAACACGTTGTCTATGTTTGGATTGATGCTCTTCTTAACTATGTGACAGCTCTTGGCTACGGTCAAGACGAACATGGTAACTTTGACAAGTTCTGGAATGGGACAGTCTTCCATATGGTAGGGAAAAGACATCCTTCGTTTCCACTCAATCTATTGGCCAATCCTTCTTATGATGTTGGATATCAAATTGCCAGATCGTTTGATTGCTCATGGTTGGTTCGTCATGAAAGACGGTAAAATGTCTAAGTCTAAAAGGGGAATGTCGTTTACCCTGAAATGTTGGTAGAGCGTTATGGATTAGATCCACTTCGTTACTACCTCATGCGTAGCCTTCCAGTCGGTTCAGACGGAACCTTCACTCCTAGAAGACTACGTTGGCCGTATTAACTATGAATTGGCCAATGACCTTGAAACCTCCTCAACCGTACGGTTTCTATGATTAACAAGTACTTTGATGGACAAATTCCTGCCTATGAAGAAGGTGTAACAGAGTTTGACCATGCTCTTGCTGACGTTGCAGAACAATCAATCGCTGACTACAATACACACATGGAAGCAGTTGACTACCCACGTGCACTTGAAGCAGTTTGGACTCTGATCTCTCGTACCAATAAATACATCGACGAGACAGCTCCATGGGTCTTGGCTAAGGATGAAGCTCTCCGTGACCAATTAGCAAGTGTTATGAGCCACTTGGCAGCCAGTCTTCGTGTCGTCGCTCACTTGATTGAACCATTTATGATGGAAACCAGTCGTGCAGTTTTGACTCAACTTGGTTTAGCAGAAGTTTCTAGCCTTGAGAACTTGAGCTTGGCTGACTTCCCAGCAGATGTGACTGTAGTTGCCAAAGGAAACACCAATCTTCCCACGCCTGGATATGGAAGAAGAAATCGCCTATATCAAGGAACAAATGGAAGGAAACAAACCAGCAGTCGAAAAAGAATGGAATCCAGATGAAGTTGAGCTCAAACTAAACAAGAATGAAATCAAGTTTGAAGACTTTGACAAGGTTGAAATCCGTGTCGCAGAAGTCAAAGAAGTTTCAAAAGTTGAAGGCTCTGACAAGTTGCTTCAATTTCGATTGGATGCTGGTGATGGAGAAGATCGTCAAATTCTTTCAGGAATTGCAAAATACTATCCAAACGAACAAGAATTGGTCGGCAAGAAAGTTCAAATCGTTGCCAATCTCAAACCTCGTAAGATGATGAAGAAATATGTCAGTCAAGGTATGATCCTATCAGCTGAACATGATGGAAAACTAACCCTTCTCACAGTTGATCCAGCTGTACCAAATGGAAGTGTGATTGGGTAAAAATAGACAGAACTAGTTCATGCTAGTTCTGTTATTTTATTTAACTATTATGCTTTACAAACTAGTGTAGAAGTAGTATACTATAGGTGGAGCTACTAGTAGGTATTACAGAATAGATTAGAAGGGAGAAGGGATGAAGGAAACTCAGCTATTAAAAGGTGTTCTTGAAGGTTGTGTCTTGGATATGATTGGTCAAAAAGAGCGATATGGTTATGAGTTGGTTCAGACTTTGCGAGAGGCTGGATTTGATACTATCGTTCCAGGAACTATTTACCCTTTGTTGCAAAAGTTAGAAAAAAATCAATGGATAAGAGGCGTCATGCGTCCGTCGCCAGATGGTCCAGATCGGAAGTATTTTTCATTAACGAAAGAAGGGGAAGAGCGTGTCTCAGTCTTTTGGCAACAATGGGATGATTTGAGTCAAAAAGTAGAAGGGATTAAGAATGGGGGTTAAACCATGAAGAAAATGAAGTATTATGAAGAAACAAACGCTTTGTTGCATGAGTTTTCTGAGGACAATCAGCAGTATTTTGAGGAGCTGTGGGAAAGTTTTAATCTTGCTGGATTTCTCTATGATGAAGACTATCTCAGAGAGCAGATTTATTTGATGATGCTAGATTTCTCAGAAGCAGAACGAGATGGCATGAGTGCAGAGGATTATCTAGGTAAGAATCCTAAAAAAATAATGAAAGAGATTCTCAAGGAAGCACCACGCAGTTCTATCAAGGAGTCACTGTTGACGCCAACCCTTGTCCTAGTGGTATTACGTTATTATCAATTACTAAGTGATTTTTCGAAAGGTCCTCTCTTAACAGTCAATTTGCTCACATTTTTAGGGCAACTGCTTCTTTTTCTAGTTGGATTTGGGCTTGTGGCTACAATCTTACGATGGAGTTTAGTCCAAGATTTTCCTAAGATGAAAATTGGAACTTATATTGTCGTTGGGATTCTTGTTCTTCTAGTTGTTCTAGGATATGTAGGAATGGCAAGTTTCATACAAGAAGGTGCCTTTTATCTTCCTGCTCCCTGGGATAGTTTCCTTGTCTTTACGCTTTCTCTAGTCATCAGTATTTGGAATTGGAAAGAACCGATTTTTCGTCCCTTTGTTAGTATGATTGTTGCCCATCTTGTTGTAGGCTCTCTGCTCCGTTACTATGAGTGGTTGGGAATTTCAAATGTTTTTCTTACAAAAGTTATTCCTTTAGCTGTCCTCTTTATTGGAATCTTTGTCTTGTTCCGTGGGTTTAAGAAGATAAAATGGAGTGAAATATAGTCAAAAAGCCGTTGCAAAGCGGTTTTTTGTTATAATGAAGGGAAGAATGTTAGAAATTTAAGGAGAAAAATTTGATGAGATACATAACTCTTGGTCAAGATGACAAAGAATTATCAGAAATTGTTCTCGGAATGATGAGAATAGAGGATAAGTCTGTAAAAGAAGTTGAAGAGCTTGTAGAAACAGCACTTTCTGTTGGAATCAATGCTTTTGACTTGGCTGATATATATGGTCGTGGTCGTTGTGAAGAACTGTTAGGTCTTGTCCTAAAAAATCGTCCAGATTTAAGAGAAAAGATGTGGATTCAGTCCAAATGTGGCATTCGCATTGAAGAATTTACCTATTTTGATTTTTTTCTAAAAGGACTATATTATAAAATCAGTAGATGGGATTTTAGAAAGATTGCAGGTTGATTATTTAGATAGCTTGCTTCTTCATCGACCAGATGCTTTGATGGAATCTGACCAAGTAGCAGAAGCCTTTGATCTCCTTTATAAACAAGGTAAAGTTCGAGACTTTGGTGTGTCCAACCAAAATCCCATGATGATGGAGTTGCTTAAAAAAGATGTCAAGCAGCCGTTAGCTGTTAATCAGCTACAATTGAGTGCGGCTTTTACTCCAGGATTCGAATCAGGTTTTTCATGTTAATATGGAAGATAGTCAAGCAGCTATGCGAGATGGCAGCATTTTTGAATATTGCAAATTACACGATGTGGTCATTCAAGCATGGTCTGTCTTACAATTCGGGTATTTTAAAGGGAATTTTGTTGGAAATGAGAAATTTCAAGCTTTAAATCAAGTACTTGATCGTTTAGCTATTAAATATGGAGTAACTCCTTCAACTATTGCCATTTCTTGGATATTGCGTTATCCAGCAAAAATGCAGGCAGTTGTAGGTACCACAAATCCTAAGCACTTGAGAGAAGTTAGCCAAGCGGCAAACTTTAGCTTAACAAGAAAAGAATGGTATGAAATTTATCTTGCTGCAGGGAATAATTTGCCGTAAGTAGAAGCAGATGTAAATAAATCACAGTCAAAAAGCCGTTTGTTAAAGCGGTTTTTTTGTTATAATGAAGGGAAGAATTATTGATATTAAAGGAGAAAAACATGACATTTGAAGAAATGCTTCCTGGATTAAAGGCTAAGAAAAAATTTGTACGAACTGGTTGGGGAGGTGCTGAAAACTATGTGCAGCTTTTTGACACCATTGAACAAAACGGGGTTGCACTTGAGGTGACGCCCTATTTCCTAATCAACGTGTCTGGAGAAGGAGAAGGTTTTTCCATGTGGAGTCCGACACCTTGTGATGTTTTGGCGACAGATTGGGTAGAAGTGCATGACTAAACGTGTACTCATTACAGGAGTGAGTTCAGGGATTGGTCTGGCTCAAGCTCGCCTCTTTTTTTAGAGAAAGGGCTATCAAGTTTATGGAGTTGACCAAGGTGAAAATCCACTCTTAGAGGGTGATTTTCACTTTTTACAGAGAGATTTGACCTTGGACTTAGAGCCTATTTTTGACTGGTGTCCTCAGGTGGATGTTTTGTGCAATACTGCTGGAGTTTTGGATGATTACAAACCACTTTTGGAACAGACAGCGCAGGAAATTCAAGAGATTTTTGAAATTAACTACGTGACTCCTGTTGAGTTGACTCGCTATTATTTGACACAAATGTTGGAGAAATAAAAAGGGATCCATTATCAATATGTGCTCTATCGCTTCTAGTCTAGCAGGTGGCGGTGGACACGCCTATACTTCTTCGAAGCACGCCTTGGCTGGATTTACCAAAGCAGTTGGCTCTAGACTATGCAGAAGCTGGGATTCAGGTCTTTGGGTATCGCTCCAGGAGCAGTCAAGACAGCTATGACTGCTGCGGACTTTGAGCCAGGTGGTTTAGCGGACTGGGTGGCTAGTGAAACGCCAATCAAAGCGCTGGATTGAGCCAGAGGAAGTAGCAGAGCTTAGCCTTTTCTTAGCAAGTGGAAAAGCAAGCGCCATGCAGGGACAAATTTTGACAATAGATGGTGGCTGGTCTTTGAAGTAGGAGGATCTGATGGA